>Ga0172381_10000640_pt1 | contig 42546 bp, 25 predicted proteins | sample Leawel6488metaG_FD_119754 | JGI IMG/M metagenome (GOLD analysis project Ga0172381, IMG submission 119754) | Leachate microbial communities from a municipal landfill in Southern Ontario, Canada - Leachate well 64-88 metaG | ecosystem: Engineered > Solid waste > Landfill > Unclassified | place... | reverse complement strand
TAAGCGATCTAGGGAGTTTAAAATCTCAGAAGCCTCTTGTATATTTGCCTCAATGCTGGTAGAGTTACTAGCCTCTGAATAAGGCAAAAATACCTTGTTTTCTGTCTGTTGGTCTGTCTGTCTGACTGTCTGACTGTCTGTTGGAACCCCCCTATTTCCTGTGGAAGTATCAAAATAATGGGTTTTTAACCCCCCTATTTCCTGTGGAACTGTCTGTCTGTCTGTTGGATAACTGTTGAATGAGGGTTTTATCTGTTGGATTGTCTGACTGTCTGTTGGAGTTATCGAGGATAAAGTAGAATTAGAATCTGTTGGATAGGCTATTTCCTGTAATCTTTGATGAGTCAATTCTTCAGAAAGGGCCCTTATTAAAGAATTAAGTTCAGAAACTTCTGATTTCACCTGAGATAATTCCTTTTCTAAAATAAGCATGTCTTGTTTTACTTTTGAGAAAGCTAGTTTAATCTGCTCTTTTTCCATAAGTTACGGCAGGAAAAGAGTTTTATATATATTTATGTAAAAGAAGATATGAAATAAGATTATTGCTTTGACCTATAAACATCATAAACTTTGTTTGAAAGTCTCCATTTGAGTCTTCTTGAGAATAGATCCCCTTTATTATTTTTTCTTATGGCAAGAACCAGGTTTTTTTCTTTTAATTCAAATAAAATTCTTTTAATAAATTCCTCGTCTCTTACTACTTCTCTTGCAATTTCTGCTGTAAAGGGTTCACTAGGAAAACTATGATACAAGAATGAAAGAATTTGTTCAGCTATCTTATCTTTTTTATCTTTACTAAGTCTCATGAAATAATAAAACCGAATAACTTTTTAAAGGTTGTTAACCTGTTATTTTAATGAAAAAGAGCAAAGGCAGGTGTTTTATTTTATTTATATTTTTAGCACTAATTGTTTGCTATAATTTAAATGGGGTGCTTGGAGCAGATGCTTCTGCAAGCTTAAATTTTAAAGGTGAATGGGATTCAAAAGACTTTTCAAGTATTTCGGATTGGAAATCTTTTGTAAATGTATTTACTGCTACAATATTTAAGTTCAGAGTAGCTGAAAAAAATGAAACTATTCAATTTGGACTTACAGATTCAGGTGGTGGTGAACATTTTTTTGATACTCCTGTTAAATACAATGACACTAATGGGGAGCTTTCTATACTCTATAATGTGACTCTGCCTAATGGTGAAGTAAGATATCTTGATTATAAAGCTACACTTAATGGAAATTCGGATATAAGAAAAGTTGTTTCTCCTAAGCAGTATTTTGGAAGTACAATTGGAGATATTGTAAAAGATGTATTATCTAAAAAAGTAGAAATTGGACTTGTTGGAGCCAGAAGCAATATTACCATGACTGCTAATAAAAATTTTAGCTTGGACAACCCTATAATTGATATAAATTATCAGAGAAATATTGAAGAAAATTTTACAAGCCCAATAACTGAAGAAGTTGAAGAAGAGATTATTGTTAATAACTCAAATACCAGTATAGTTATATCAAATACTACTCAATTAAAAAACATAACCAATGAGTCAATAGAAAATTCATCAAATGAAGAAGTAATAATTGAAAATCCTGACCCTTATTTAGAAAAAGTAAGTATGTTTATCAATGAAACAAAGGTCTTTTCTATTGAAAATCCAAAAGAGGATTCTATAAAATGGTATTTAAATGGAAAGCTTGTAAAGAAAGATATTATAAGTTATAGCTTTAAAGGACTAAAAAAGGGAAATTATAATATAAGTGTAGAAGTCAAAGAAGGACTTGAAAATCAAAAGTATGCCTGGAATGTTGAGGTCAAGGTTCGTGAAACCCCTAAAAAAAGCAGTAGTTTCTTGATTTGGATTATAGCTGGCTTTTTTATTTTATTATTTGGTGGAATAATCTATTATTTAAAAAGACAGGGTCAAAGTAAAGATCTTCAACCTAGTTCTAGTATTCAAAGCAATTAGATTTATATACTGATTTACTTAGACTATTAAACAATTATCTTGACTAATTTATAATATAAAAAGTATAAATTAAACATTAAAATCTAGAGTTCTCTAAAGTGACTTACTTAAAAATATGGAAACTATAAAAAAACAATATCCTAGGGCAAACTTAAGAAAAGCAACAGAAATAATTAGTATTCTAAATCCATTGGTTAAAGAATGGTTTTTTAGCAGATTTTCTGATTTTTCAGAAAGCCAGTTATATGGAGTAATGAGTGTTCATGAAAGAAAAAACATTCTTATTTCTGCTCCAACTGGAAATGGAAAGACCTTGACTAGTTTTCTTGCTATTCTCAACTACTTAGTGGACATTGCTATGAAAAAAGAACTGGAAAACAAGGTTTACTGTGTTTATACTAGTCCGCTTAAAGCATTAAATAATGACATTTTTGTTAACCTAGTTAGACCACTTGAAGAAATATACAAACTAGCTGAGACCAAAAACATTGAAATCCAAAAGATAAGAGTAAGTCTTAGAACTGGAGACACTGAAGCAAAAGAAAAAACAAAAATGCTAAAGAACCCTCCTCACATTTTGGTTACAACTCCTGAAAGCCTGGCAATTGTTCTTACAAGCAAGAAGTTTATAGAACATTTTTATGGTGTCGAGTTTATTATAATTGATGAAATTCATTCTCTTGGAAATAAAAGAGGAGTTTATCAAACAATTAGTCTTGAAAGACTTGAAGAAATAAGTAAAATAACTCCTGTAAGAATTGGACTATCTGCTACAATTGCTCCACTTGATGAAGTAGCTAATTTTTTAGTTGGAATGGAAAGAGAATGTTCTATTGCAGAAGTAACTGCAAGCAAAAAATTAGATATTGAAGTCTTAACAGGGGTAAAGGATTTAATTGATACAAATAGTGAAGAAATGCATAATTCTTTGTATGGCTTAATAGACAAACTTATTCAACAGCATAAAACAACTATAGTATTTACAAATACCAGAGCTGCAACTGAAAGAGTAATAAATCATCTAAAAGACATGTTTCCAGAAAATTATGTTACAGAAATACCTGATGAAGACCTGACTTCTACTAAAACTAAAAGTATTGATGTTATTGGAGCTCATCATTCTGCATTAAGTAAAGAGTATAGGTTTGAAATTGAAGAAAAACTAAGAAGAGGGGAACTAAAGGTAGTAGTTACTAGTACAAGCCTTGAACTTGGAATAGATATTGGTTATATTGATTTAGTAATATTACTCGGAAGTCCAAAAAGTTCTGCTAGAGCACTTCAAAGAATTGGAAGAGCAGGCCATAAGCTGCATGACATAAGCAAAGGAAGATTTATTGTTCTAGACAGAGATGACTTGGTAGAATGTAGTATACTTAATAAGGAATGTAGAGAAAGAAAAATTGATAAGATTAATATTCCAAAAAATTGTCTTGATGTTTTATCTCAGCAGATATTTGGAATGGCTATTCAAAAGACTTGGGACATTAATGAAATGATAGGAGTAATAAAGAAAAGCTATTGTTATGGAAACTTGACAAAAGATGATTTTATGAGTGTTATTTCTTATTTGGCAGGAGAGTATGCACTAGAACACAGGAATGTTTATGCAAAAATATGGTATGATGCTCAAACAAAACAAATTGGGAAAAAAGGAAAGCTGGCAAGAGTTATCTATCTAACAAATATTGGAACAATTCCTGAAGAAAGTTTCATCACAATTGTTGTTGGTGAAGGAGAAAGAAAAGACCAAAAAATAGGAGTAGTTGATGAGGGATTCCTTGAAAAAATGAAACCTGGAGATGTATTTGTCTTAGGTGGAAAAAAATACCAATTTATGTATACTCGTGGAATGAAAGCTTATGTTAGAGCAGGAATTAAAAGAAATCCTACTATTCCTTCATGGTTTTCTGAAATGCTACCACTTAGTTTTGATTCTGCCCTTGAAATAAATAGATTTAGATATTTAGTTAATGAGAAATTTGAAAAAAAAGCATCTCCAGACGAAATCAGGGAGTTTATTTCTGAACACTGTTATGTTAATCAAGCAGTTTCAAATGCTATTTATAATTATTTTAATGAACAGTATAGATATTCTAAAATTAGTCATGAAAAAAGACTGGTTGTTGAATACTATAAAGGTGAAAAAAATTACATAATCTTTCATTCATTATATGGGAGAAGAGTAAATGATGCATTGTCTAGATCACTAGGGTATTTAATGGGACAAAAAGTTGGAAGAGATATTGAACTTGGGATTAATGATAATGGATTTTATTTTGCTGGTGAGAATCTGCCTCTTGATGAAGCTTTAAAACTACTTAAGCCAGAAAATATTGAAGCAATACTTGAAGAAGCTATTTCAAAGACAGAAATACTCAAAAGAAGATTTAGACATTGTGCTGCAAGAAGCCTTATGATACTTAGAAATTATAAAGGAAGAAGCAAAACTGTTGGAAAACAGCAAATGAACTCATTTTTCTTGTTAAATGCTATAAATAAGATAAGTCGCGACTTTCCAATACTTAAAGAAGCTAGAAGAGAAGTTTTAGAAGATTTAATGGATAAAGAAAAAACAAAATTAGTTTTAAAATGGATAAATGATGGAAAAATAAAAATAGAAAAAGTTAAGACTGATTTGCCTAGTTCTTTTGCAATGAACTTAGTATTACAGGGCTATTCAGACCTCCTCAAAATGGAGGATAAACTCGAGTTTATGAAAAGAATGCATAAAGAAATTGCTCGGGAGATAAAAGAAAAGGAAAAATAACTGTCTAACTGACTGTTGGAATCCAACAGACAGATAAAAAGACAGACAAACAGTCAAATAATTGATAAGATAATATGAAAATAACTGAAAAATTAAAGAAAGATATAGAAATAAGATATCTACGGGATGCTTTACTTATTGATAACTCGGTACTAGTTCTTGGAGACTTACATATTGGCTATGAAGAAAATATTACAAAATCAGGGATATTTCCCAGAGTGCAATTTAAAGAAATAATTGAAAAACTAAATTCTATTTTCTGGAATTTAACAATGGAAGGTAAAAAAATCAAGAAAGTTATTATTCTTGGAGATTTAAAGCATGAGTTTAGTAAGATAAGTGAAGCTGAATGGAGTGAAACATTAAAGTTACTGGATTATTTAGATGAAAAAGTTATAAAGACTAAAACTAAAGATGAAAATAGTAGTGTAAATGACCTTAAAAAAACAGAAAATGAAAGAATTATACTTGTAAAAGGCAATCATGATAATATTCTAGGGCCTATTGCTAAAAAAAGAGAGGTTAAACTTGTAGATTATTATATGTATAAGAATATAGGCTTTATGCATGGGAATAAATTATATAAAAATTGTTTTGAAAAAAGCAGAGTCTTGATACTTGGACATCTGCATCCTGCAATAACCCTTTGTGATGATTATAAAAGAGAAAAATACAAATGCTTTCTCAAAGGAAATTTTGAAAAAAAAGAAGTTTATATAATTCCAAGCTTTAGCCCGATTAGCTTTGGTTATGATATTAAAAATCTTGAGAAATCAAAGCATGATGATGGCTTTTTATTTATTAAAGATAAGACCCTTGAAAAATTTAATGTAATTATATATAATAAAAAGGAAAACAAAGAGTATGATTTTGGAAAATTAAGAAAACTATTAGAATAAACTAAGATTAAATCTTACTTTTGATCTTCAGATTTATTTTCAGGATTAACTTTAGGTAGTGGGATATGAAACGGAAGGTTTAGTTCGTCTTCAAGAGCTAATGCCTTAATATTGCATTTATTCATTATAAAATTAAACAAAGGAATTCTTACTTCATTTGGAACTTTCTTATCTTTCCATTCTTTTAAAAAGTTTTTAAGTTCTTCTTTTGTTGGAAGAAGTATTAAGTTGCCTTCAAATTCTGCTTTTGCAAGATCTTCCTGGTAGTTTATTGTAAAATTAAATCTCATTTTAAGAGCTTCTTCTTCTGAAATAGGGATTTTTTCTTTAACTATATCTTTTATGTCTATACTTTGATTTATTTGAAGACTTCCAATTATCTTATCTTTTCTTTCTATTGAAATTTTTGTTAAGTTAAATCCAATTATTTGCATAAAAATAGTTATAGGTTTAGGTTTTTAAATATTGTTATAAAATAAGACTAACTGACTAGTTTAATCTATACTTTTCTAAGATGCCTTATACAAATTTTACAAGATTTATACCCATTTCTTGTGAAATAACTAGGATCATTGTTAAGAACCTTATATTTCTTTTTTATTAATTTTCCAAGTCTACAAGATTTTTTATGATAAGTTTTTGTTTCTGAAGAAGCTACATAGTCATATTTAGGAATATCTAATTTCTTTCTAGGATTTGTTACATATATTGTCTTTTCAGTTTCATGCATTACTTGTTCAACAACTGGTTTTTCAACAATAACCTCTCTAATGACGGGTTTTTTCACAGTTTTAACAGTTGTCTTGGTTACTTCTCTTAAAAATTCAGGTTCAAGCAAGAAAAATAAAACAATCGCATAAATAATTATTAGAATTGTTGCTAAAACTACTGAATTAAATGTGTCTAACGCTAAAAAAGAAATTATTCCAATAAAAAATATTATTATAACTAAACCCATGAAAAAAGAAAAAAGGAGATTTCCTATGCTGACAATTTTTCTTTGACGAACTACAGGTTCAAATTCTTGTATATCAAATTCCTCTCTTTCCATTTAAATTAGAAGAGTTGATTGTTTTTAAACTTAATTAAAATTATAATAGAATTACTATTAATTTAAAATATTAAGAAGTAAAATAATCTGATTAGATTAAATCTTCTTCAGAAACAACAACAAAATCACCTATAGCTATTATAGAGTTATAAGGTATTAGCACTTCTTTTTCTTGAGATCTTTCAAGATTAAGTTGATTTGAATAAGGTGTTGATTCCTTTAAAACAATGTGAATTAGTTCACCAGTCCTTGTTTCAAAAGTTATATCCTTAATCACACCTAATTTTCTGCCCTCTTTTGTGACTACAGGCTTGTTTATTATCTCTTTATGTGGTTTTTTTTCAATAGCCATAGGTTAAATATAATAAAATTCTTTATAAAGTTTTCTGTGGTAAATTTACATATTAAAAAGCTCGAATATAAAACTCATAATCTAATTAATAATAATTGTAATAAAATAAATATTAATAATAAGGATTGTAAAATAATTTATAATCTCAAATCTAACTAAGCTATAAAATCAGAACAAAACTAAGATAACCCCCTCCCCCTATTGTTTCTTATGGAAGTATTTATATATTAAAGTTAAAAATTACTTTTCTTTTTTTATTTTTTATTTATAAATATATATATATATATAATATATATAATATAGTATATAGATTATTTATTTCTAATTCTATTCTAAATTTGTTAAAAAATAAGTATTATATTATTATAATTCTCCACTAGAAAAGAAGGTGTGAGGGTGTTAAGAGTTTTTTAAGATAATTTTGGTTTTATTTATAAAAATTCGATGATTTAATAATAATTTATAATTATTTCATAAGAAATGAAGGTGAGTATTTTTTTAGTATAATTATATTTATAAACTCTAGTTGTTGTTTTATTTTAATTAAATCGACTTAATAAAAAGGGGCAAAAAGATGACTGAGCTTGATAAGATATTTGATTCTGTTAGTACTAGAAGTCTTTTTAAAAATAAGCAGATTCTTCAGTCAAATCATTCTCCAGGAGATATTCCTCATAGAGATAAGCAGATTGAACAGATTGCATCTATACTTGCACCTAGTTTACTTGGACAAAAAACAAGTAATATATTTGTTTATGGAAAAACAGGAACAGGTAAAACTCTTTCTGTACTTCATGTTGCAAATCAATTATCAGAAAGGTCTAAGGACTCTAAATCCTTAAGAGTTGAATATCTAAATTGCAAATTAAAAAAAGTTGCAGATACTGAATATAGAATCTTAGCTGAACTCATTAAAAAATTAGGTGGAAGTGTTCCTTCAACAGGCCTTCCTACAGATCAAGTTTATTTAAAATTCCTTGAAATACTTGAAAACAATGAAGAAAAATTGTTTATTCTAGTACTTGATGAAATAGACCAGGCTGTAAAGAAGATTTCTGATGAATTTTTATATAATTTAACAAGACTTAACTCAGAACTTAAAAATGTGCAAATTATTATCATAGGTATAAGTAATGATTTAAGGTTTCTAGATATGATTGATCAAAGAGTAAAAAGCTCTTTATCTGAAGAAGAAATTGTTTTTCCACCTTATAATGCTATTCAGTTGCAAGATATTTTAAGAAAAAGAGCTCATGAAGCATTTAAGCCTGATGTTGTTTCAGAAGGAGTCATTGCAAAATGTGCTGCTTTTGCTGCAAGAGATCATGGAGATGCAAGAAGAGCTCTCGATTTACTTAGAGTTGCAGGCGAAATTGCTGAAAGAGAGTCAAGCCCTAAAATTGAAATAAAACACATTGATCATGCTAATGATAAAATAGAAAGAGACAAAATCCTTGAAATAATCGAAACAGAGCCAAAACAATTCCAATTAGTCCTTTATTCTATTTTAGAACTTCTTGAAAATTCTAAAGAAGACATATTCACAGGTGATGTTTATTCTTATTATCAAGAATTATGCAAGAAAGTCAGTATTGATGTTCTTACACAAAGAAGAGTCAGTGATATTTTAGCAGAATTTGATATGCTTGGGCTAATTAATGCAAGGGTGATTAGCAAGGGAAGAGATGGAAGGACTAGAGAAATAAAACTTGCAATTCCTGAAAATTTAATGGAAAGATCTAGAGAAATTTTAGTTGAGTCTTTAGGACTATAGAAACTTTTTAGAAAAAATTAAGAGGTGCTAAACAAATGCAAGCATGTACAAATGGAACACAACATATTAAAATTATTTATAGAGAAAGGGTTTTTACTAGACAAAGAAATGCTGGATTTCTTAAATGAACTTGAAGATGAGGACATAGCCAATGAAATACTTAATAAAATTGCCATTGTTTCAAAACAGAAGTTAATAACCAAAAATCTTGTGAATCAAAACTTTGAAAAGATAAAACCTATTCTTTTTGATTTAGATAATAATAAGAAAAGGCTTGTTGAAAAGTTTTTTATCAATGTTTCTATTTCTGTTGAAGTTAAATCAGAAACTAATATTAATTCACCTCTAAGAGTCAGGAGCCCTGTAAAAATAATTTCCTCTCCAGTTCTTGCTTCTCAAAAGCTTACTGTAAAAGACTTTGTTAAGCATTTTAGAAATAGATATGTATTTTTAAAAGGATTATTACAACAAAGAACTGAACTCGAAAACCTGACTTCTATAGACAAAATAAACAATAATCATAAAAATTTTTCAATAATAGGCATAGTTACAAATAAAAGCGTTACTAAAAATAAAAATATCATACTTGAAGTAGAAGATTTGACTGATAGAGCCAAATTACTCATAAATCAAAATAGAGAAGAGGTTTATAATAAAAGCAAAGAAATAATGCTTGATGATGTTATTGGGTTCAAATGCAGTGGAACAAAAGATTTTTTATTTGTAAATGATCTTTTTTACCCTGATTCTTTTATCCGTGAAAAACACAGGAGCGAGCAAGAAGAATATGCAATATTTGTTTCGGATTTTCACGTTGGAAGCGGTAATTTTCTAAAAAATAATTTTGAAAAGTTCATTTCCTGGCTTAATGGTGAGGGTTGTGATAATGAACAAAAAGAACTTATCAATAAAATTAAGTATATGTTTGTAGTAGGGGATACTATTGATGGAGTTGGTATTTATCCAGGTCAGGAAAAGGATTTGGCTATTAAAGACATTAAAGAACAGTATGTTCAATTGGCAGAGTATTATAAAAAAATTCCTGAACACATAACTATTATTCAATGTGCAGGTCAACATGATGCAGTAAGAGTTGCAGAACCCCAACCTCCTGTTGGAGAAGATTTTGCAGAACCTTTATTTCAGTTTAAGAATTTATACTTAGTGAGCAATCCTAGTTTAGTTGAAATTTGCGGAAGCAAAGACAAAGTTGGAATTAAAGTTTTAATGTATCATGGAGCAAGTATGCATCCTGTTGAAAATGAAATAGAGGAATTAAGGGTTCAAAGGGCAAGTTTTAATCCCACTAAAATTGTAAAACATTTATTACTCAGAAGGCACCTTGCACCAAGTCATGGTTCTATGGTGTATATTCCTGATAAAGACAATGATTCTATGCTTATTAAAGAGGTTCCAGATATTATGGCAACTGGAGATTTGCATAGAACAGACATTGACAAATATCATGATATAATGCTTATTTCCTGTTCTTGCTGGCAATCTATGACTGCATTTGAAGAAAAAGTAGGAAATAAACCTGACCCTTGCAAGGTTCCAATACTTAATTTAAAGACTTTTTCAATTAAAATCCTTGACTTCAGTGATCCATCAGATAAAGCAGTTCTTCAGAAAGATGACAATGAACTAAAAAAAGATAATTTTGAAAAAGAAATCGTTTGCAAGGTAATAAATAAAGAAATAGAAAAAGAAGAGATAAAAAATGGATAATAAACATTTAATTGCAGTTACTGGAATAATTATTAATAATGGGAAATATCTAATAACCAAAAGAGCCCTTAATAAAAAAACATTTCCTGGAAAGTGGACTGTTCCAGGAGGTAATTTAGAATTAACTGATTATATCAATAAAGAGAAGGATACAAGTATTCATTGGTATAATGTTTTAGAACAAGTTTTAAGAAGAGAAATTTTAGAAGAAGTCGGGCTTGAAGTTGAAAATTTGGGTTATGTTACTAGCCTGACTTTTATGAAAGGTGATGAACCGATGTTGGTTATTAGTTTATATTGTGATTATAAATTTGGTGAAATTAAACTTAATGAAGAGTCTTGTGACTTTGCTTGGGTTTCACTTGAAGAATCTAAGAATTATGATTTAATTGAAGGAATTTATGAAGAGTTAGTAATGTTAGATAAACTATTGAAAGAGAAAGATAAAAATATTGGTGAATGGAGAAAAGAAGAATCAAATATTGTTCAAATTGTAAAAGAATTTGTTCTTGAAGAATGTAAAAAACCAACAAGTAAATATGGCTTTGAACCTTTTGAGTGTCATTTTGTTCCTGTTGTCAAATATTCAAGGATTCTGGGCGAAAAGTTAAATGCAGATATGGAAATTTTAGAACTTGCTGCCTGGCTTCATGATATAGGCTCTATTATTTATGGAAGGGAAAATCATCATATAACTAGCTGTGAAATTGCTGAAAAAAAGTTAAGTGAATTAAATTATCCTATTGAAAGAATAGAGAAGGTTAAACATTGTATTTTTGCCCATAGGGGGAGCCAAGATATAAAACGAGAAACTATTGAAGCACAGATAATTGCTGATGCAGATTCAATGTCTCATTTTGACAATGTCGCAGGTCCATTGAAAGCTGCACTAGTTTATGAAGGACTTAACCAGGCTGAAGCAGTTAATTCTGTTAAAAATAAACTTATAAGATCTTATAACAAATTATCTGAAGAAGCAAGACAGATAATAAAGCCAAAGTATGATGCAGCTATAATTTTGTTTGGAGGTGAAGATGGCATTTGCACCTGAAACTGAGCAATATTTTGAAAATCTGGGAATTGAAATTGAGAGAAATTATGTAAAGGCTAGAGAGGCAAGGAAAAAAGGACTTGATCCTAAAGATGGAGTTGAAGTTCCACTTGCAATGACTATGGCTGCAAAAGTAGTAAGACTTATTGCAACTAAATATCCACAACTCGACAAGGAAGAGATAATTAATCGAATCTTAGAACTTGAAGCTCTTTATGGAGCTCTTGATACAAGTGTAGTCTTCAAAATAGCTGAAGAAATTTCTCAACAAAAGTTTTGTACTTTTAAGGATCAGCTTGAAGCAATGGATGCAGGGATTAGAGTAGGATTTGCTTATGCTACTCTGGGGGTTGTAAGTTCTCCTCTTGAAGGATTTACTGAAATCAAACCTGGAAAAACCCAATCTGGAGAAACTTATATCAAAGCTTATTTTTCAGGACCTATTAGAAGCGCAGGAACAACTGCTTCTTGTGTTACTATTATGTTAATTGATTATATAAGGCAGTTATTTGGATATGCAAGATATGATCCTACTGAACAAGAAGCAAAAAGAACAGTAACTGAATTATATGATTATCATGAAAGAGTAAATAATTTACAATATCTTCCAACTGAAGAAGAAGTTTATTTTATTGGAAAAAATATTCCTATCCAGGTTTGCGGAGACCCTACTGAAACAAAAGAAGTAAGTAATTTCAAAAATCTTCCACGAATTGAAACTGATTGCATCAGAGGAGGTTTTTGTTTAGTTATAGGAGAAGGTCTTGCTCAAAAAGCAAAAAAGGGACAGAGACTGCTTAAAGGTGTAATAAAAAATGGATTTAAAGTTCGTGATTGGGAATGGCTTGATGAATATGTAGAACTTCATGAAAAAAGAGATACTGGTAAAATTGTAGATGCCAGTCCTACTTATATTAAAGATTTGGTTGCAGGAAGACCTGTCTTTGGACATCCTGGAAAAGGATTTAGATTTAGATATGGAAGAAGCAGAGTTGCAGGGTTTTCTGCAGTAAGTGTTCATCCTGCTACTATGGCTGTTACTGATGATTTTATTGCAACAGGGACTCAACTCAAAATTGAAAAACCTACCAAGGGATGTGTTGTTACTCCTTGTGATCAAATTGATGGGCCTATTGTTAAGTTTGAGAATGGAAGTGTAAGAAAACTTACTGATTATGATGAAACAAAACTTTTGTATAAAGAGATTAAAGAAATAATTTATATTGGGGATATTTTATTTCCACTTGGAGATTTAATGAATAGAAATGCAACTCTCATTAAACCTGGATATGTTGAAGAGTGGTGGAATTTAGAACTTAAAGCTGCAGGAGGAAATGTAACTGATTATTATAATGTAAATATAAAAGAGGCAATGAAGCTTTCAAAAGAATTTAATCTTCCTTTACATCCAAAATATATTTATTATTGGAATCAAATTACATATGTGCAATTTTTAGGACTTATTGATTGGTTTAATCATTCTAGAATCAACAATGGTAAACTTTTATTTCCCTATAACTCTCATGAAAGAGAAAGGTTTCAAGTTGGAAAAAGAGCTCTTGAATTATTGGGTGTAGAACATGATGTTGCAACAGAAAATGTTATTTTAAACGAAGAGTCTACTCAAGCAATTCTTGTTAATCTCGGCAATCTTGAGTTCAATGAAACTGTTTTTACAAATAAGTTTAAACAAGTAATTGAAAAGCCTAGTGAAAAAAAAGAAGGTGAAAGAGTTCTTGAAATAATCAATGAACTTTCTGATTTTAAAATTAAAGACAAAGCAGGGGATTTTTTAGGAAGCAGAATGGGAAGACCTGAAAAAGCAAAACTTCGAAGACTTATTGGAAATCCTAATGTTCTCTTTCCTGTTGGTGAAGAAGGAGGAAGACTTAGAAGTGTTAATGAAGCAGTTAAAGTAGGTAGTGTAAAAGGAGATTTTCCTTTTAATTTTTGTACTAAATGCAATAGGGAGACTATTTTTAGGGTTTGTGAATGTTGCGGCGAGAGAACTTCTGAAAAATATTATTGCAGACTATGCAAAAGAGAACTTGAAGAACAAGTTTGCAATTTGCATGATAAAATACAGAAGTTTAAGGCCAATAGAATTGATATGAAACATTATTTTGACAATGCTGTTGGAAAATTAGGATTACTCAGGGTTGAAGTTCCTGAACTGATTAAGGGGGTAAGAGGAACAAGTTCTGAAAACCATGATTTAGAACATTTGGAAAAGGGAATTCTTAGAGCAAGTCATAATTTAGCAGTAAATAAAGATGGAACGATAAGATATGATATGACTGAATTGCCTATTAGTCATTTTAAGCCTAAAGAAATAGAGGTCAGTGTTGGAAAATTAAAAGAGCTTGGATATGTCAAGGATTGTTATGGAGAAGAACTTTCGCGAGACGACCAAATTTTAGAGCTTAAGCCTCATGATATTATCATCCCCTGCAATAATTTGTGTGGGGATGAAAAAGCAGATGATGTTTTTATGAATGTTGCTCAGTTTATGGATGAATTACTTGTTAAATTTTATGGACTCGAGCCCTTTTTTAACTTAAAAAAACGAGAGGATCTTGTAGGGCATTTAGGAGTTTGTATGGCACCGCATAATTGTGCAGGAGTTATTTGCAGGATAATTGGTTTTTCAAAAGTTCAGGGGCTCCTCGCCAGTCCCTACATGCATGCAGCAATGAGGAGAGACTGTGATGGAGATGAAGCTGCTTTAATGTTATTACTTGATGTTTTAATCAATTTCTCAAGAGCATTTTTACCATCTCATAGGGGTGGGACTCAAGATGCCCCTTTAGTTTTAAATGGAAAAGTTTATGCAAAAGAAGTTGATGATCAAATTTTAGATTTTGAACTTGTTAATAATTATCCTTTAGAGTTATATGAAAAAGCAGAAAAAAAACTTCATTCAAGCGAAATTAAAATTGAAATGGTTAAACAAAGGATTGGAAGAGGAGAGGATCCTTATATTAATACAGGTTTTACTCATGATTCAACTAATTTCAACATGGGTGCAACTTGTTCTTCTTATAAAACTCTCCCTACTATGCAAGATAAAGTAAGGTCACAAATGGAGTTATGCACCAAACTTAGAAGTGTTGATCAAGGCGATGTTGCAAGACTTATTATTGATAGACACTTTATGAAAGACTTAAAAGGTAATCTTAGAAAGTTTAGTCAGCAGAGTTTTAGATGTGGAAAATGCAATGAAATTTACAGAAGACCGCCTCTCAATGGAAAATGTCTTAATTGCGGAAATCCCAAACTCATTTTTACAATTTCTTATGGCAGTATTGTAAAATATTTAGAGCCTGCAAGGGATTTAATTAAAAACTTTAATGTTCCTCCATATATTCAACAAGATTTAGAACTTACAAAAAAATATATTGAGAGCATATTTGGCAAAGATAATGAAAAACAAGAAAGCATGGAAAAGTGGTTTTAAACAATTGTTTTTCATAAGTTCACTTTAAGAGGTAAAGTTTCACACAATGAAAAACAAGAAAGCAAAAGAAAAGTGGTTTTAAACAATTATATATTCTCAGAAATTATTTTGGACAATTTCAATAAGAAACACTATTTCATTTATAAATTCTATTATTTTTTGAATATATGCTTTAGATGAGTTAATAAGTTTAAAAACCAAATTGGATTTTTTTAACTATGGGAGATGCAAAAGAGGAGTGTGGTGTATGTGGAATATATATGAAGAATAAGGAAGAGAATTCTATTATTGTTCCTGCTTCTATTGATTTGATGTTATCGGCTATTCAAAGAAGAGGTCAGTCTGGAACAGGCGTGGGGGTTTTTAAGTTAAGAGAAGGAAAATATGGCAAACCCTTTGTTCATAGAAAAAAATTAATTAATGTTGAAAACTTTTTTGGTGGAGAAGATAGTTATTCTAGAAATTTGATTTTAAATGGACTTCGCGGAGTTGCTGGAATAGGTCATGTAAGATATGGAACTTCAGGCTCTCGCGATAATGCTTCTGATCAATTGCAACCATTTCTTAGAAGACATGGAAGAAAAGCTAAAAGATTTTGTTTTTGCTTTAATGGAAACCTTGCTAATTATCCTGAACTGGAAAAAGATTTGCTCAAAAGCGATTATGATCTTGAAATTGGAGTTGATACTGAGATAATAATGCACCTTATATCTTTAAGGCTTAAATTTCAGCAGTTTAATTCAGAAGAAAATTTTGAATCAGATTTTTTTGATTTGGGCAGGAGTCTTATTGAAAAATTAGATGGAGCTTATAGTCTCTTAATCATACTAGGCAATGGAGATTTAGGAGTTCTTCGTGATCCTCAGGGATTTAAACCTCTTGTTTGGGGGGAGAATGAAGATTTTTATGCTGTTGCTTCTGAAACTGCTGCACTTAGACAAGTTGGAATTAAAGATTTTAAAGTTGTTGAGCCTGGAAGTGTTATTTTATTTTCAAAAAAAGGAGTTCAGGTAGCTAAGTTATTTAATACAAAAAAAGCTCATTGTCATTTTGAGGCTGTTTATTTTGAAAATGAAGCATCTCATTTTGAAAATCAACCGGTTCATGATATTCGTTGGAAATTTGGACTTGAACTTGCTAAACAAGATTTGCTTTCTAGTGAAATAAGAAAAAATCCAAATGATTTTGTTATTTTTCCTGCTCCTGAAACTGCAAATCTTGCTGCAAGAGCTTATGCAAGTTATTTTGGAATGACTGCTGAAGATGTTTTAAAGAAATTTTCTTCGAAAAGGGGGTTTATTAATTCCAAAGAAAAAAGAGAATATTTAATGAATCGAATTTATGATGTAATTCCTCATTTAGTCAAAGATAAACGTGCAATTTTAATTGAAGATAGTGTTGTAAGAGGAGAAACTCTAAAAAAAGTTATAAAACTTATTCGCGAAGCAGGAGCTCGTGAAATTCATGTAAGAATAACTGAGCCCCCTATAAAATGTCCTTGTTTTTATGGTATTGACATGTCTACTTATGATGAACTTATTGCAAATAAGTATCCTCAAAATTTAGAAGAAAATATTGCAAAAGAAATGAATGTAGAAAGTTTTGTTTATCAGACTTTTGAAGGACTTAGGAATTCTATAGGGAGCTTTGATAATTTATGTTTAGCATGCTTAAATGGAGAATATCCTACACCTTGTGGTAAAATTCGAGCAGAAGAATTAAGAAAGGGAAAAGAAAATTATTCTATGCCTAAACGAGAAAATGGAGATTTTTGTGGAAGTGTTGACTCTGAAAAAGAAATTTAAATTATTAAAAAAGATATATTAAAATTGTAGGGATAAGCAAACACCCCATTAAAGAAGTTCTTTTTACACCCAAAAGAATACAAGAGATTCCAAGAGCAGTTGAAGTTATATAAATGACAAGTCCGATTATTCCTGAGAAGATTACTATAATTATTGTTAAAAAAATAAGGATAAATAAAGAAAGTTTTGTATAGGATATTTTATATATTATTCTTGAAAAATACTTTGCAATAAAAATTGAAATAGCAAATGAAAAAACTGCTGAAATAATTATAAAAAGAACGATTAGAGATAGGTCTGACTCTGAGAGTAAAGGAATAAGTTTTGAAACTGCTACTGCACTTCCTGTTCTAGATTTGTTTATTGAATATAAGGTTATAAATGAAAGAGACATAACTAATGTATTAACAATTCCTATTAAAATCAAAAATTCTTTTTTGCTTATTTTTCCAATAACATAAGAACCTACTACTGAAGCTTGACTACTTCCTAAAGCTGGAAGAAAAGAACATAGCGGTGAAGCTATTAATGAAGCAAAAATGCATTTTATAAATGAAGAAATTCTAGTTTTTTCTAAAATCTTTTTTATTGAAATTATCTCCTGCCTTGGTATAAATGTTTTTTGAGATATAGAAGTTATAAGCGAAGAAGAACCAAAGAGTCCTGTTAGAAGTGGGAGAAGGGGATCTTTTAGGTCTAGATTTAAACTAGCATAACCTAAAAAACCTGACAATAATATTATAAAAAGAGTTAAAATTTTATCTTTTTCAAATAAAACCATGATTAATATTATTAGAATTAATATTAAAGCAATTATTCTTTGAATATATGGGTAAATTACTGGAAGAAAAATAATAAATAAATGGATTAATGGGATAAGTAGGACTACACCTATCAGTGCTCCTAAAACTGAAAGTATAACTGCTTCATAGCCCTGACCTGCTATTAACATTTCATGGCCTGGAAGAATTGAAAGTGAAGTATCTTCACTCGGAGCTCCTAAGAATATTGTAGGGATAAAATCCACAAAAATATGAGTTATTGATAATGAAGCAATGAACACTGCTAATGAGACTGGCGGAAAAAACTGTAAAAGTGCTGCTGAAATAGTCAAAAGGAAAAGTGCAACAAGATTTATATGAACTCCTGGAATAAGACCGGTTATTGTACCTATTAAAACTCCTAAAGCAAGAGCAATAATTAGTTCAAGGAACATTTTATTATTTATATTCTAAGAAGTTTATATATCTTGCAATAGTTTTCTAGTTTTTTAGTAAAGATAAAAACTAATCAGATGATTTATAAATTAATTCTAATTAATTAAACTATGAAAGAGATTAAAAAAAAGAAGGTTTTTTGGATTATCTTGATAATTTTTATTGCACTTATTTTAGTTACACTCGTTTTATTCTACTTAAAGAATAATCCTTCTAGAATTTCTGAATCTAGCTGCTCTAATTTATGTTTGAATAAAGGATATGACCATGGCCAGTGTGCTTTACCTCAAAAAATAGATTCTAGCAAGAATTATATGGAAGACATTAAAATTATAGGTGACTGTGTAAATGCAAGTGGAATTTGTTCTGGTAATGGTTGCAAATGCATATGTGCAAATAATAACCAGGATTATTTTAATGTTAATTTTAGAATAAGCAAAAACTTAAGTAAGGGGTTTGATGAAAGTGACTGGATTTCGCTAGATATTAATCGAGATGGTCTTCTTGAAGGATATTGTTATACTGGAGAAGAAATTATTCTTCCTCAAACAGGTTCTTATTATTCTCTAGGGGTCACTCTTAGCAGCAATTCTTTTGTTTATATTTTAAAGAACACTAACTTACCATTTATTTTGTCAGATAATAAAGTAAAGAAATTTTACCAAAACTGTTCAACTGCAGAAGTTTCGATAAAACCAGTTTCACAATATAGAAATAAAGGTCTTGAAACTTATATTGTCAAAAAATAATTTTCAAACAGTTTTAACAAATATTTATAAAGAAATTATTCTTATATTTATTATATAATTATATTAATTAGAAGGAGGTGATTTATGATAATTTTAAACGCTTTAGCTAACTTTGATTCGAACTTAATTGAACCTAGTTTAAAACAGGCATTTATTGCAAGTGCTCTTGGTGGAATGCTGGGAGTTTTTGTTGGAGTTGCCTTAATAACGGTGCTTTTAGTTCTCTTTTCATTATATCTTTATACTGCTATTGCTTGGATGACTATTGGTAAAAAACTAGGATATAAAAATTCCTGGCTTGCATTTATTCCCATAGCAAATTTGTTTTTATTGCCTATACTTGCAAAAAAACATTGGGCTTGGGGATGGTGGTTTTTACTTCCTCCTGTATATTTTGTGCTCGCAGTTATTTGGATATGGCAAATTTATGAAAGAAGAAACTATCCTGGTGCACTTAGTCTACTTTTGATACTCTGGATACTTCCAATCTGGGGACTTGGACTCTTAGTTAATCTGATTATATTTGGTTTTGTTGCTTGGAAAAACAGAGGAAAATCTGCAACAACTGGACAGAGAAAAATTAAAAGGAGAAAAGTCAAAAGAAGATAATTTTTATTTTTTTATTTTATTTTTATTTTATCAGCTTGTATTTCCAGGCTGTTTTTGTATTCTGTTATTTTTCCTATTATTTCTACTGTCTGATTTTCGGTTAGGTTTGTTCTTTTATTTATTAGAACTGTAATTGAACTATTATCTTGTTTTATTCCTACTATCTGAAATTCTGGATAAGTTTTTATAAAATTTATTATTCCTTGAGTCTGAACTTTTTTGTTTAGGTTTTTCGAACTAATATCTTTAATATGCATTTTTTGAGGTTCTAGGCTATTTGAAAGAATTAATAGAACAAATATGCCCATAATTGAGATTACTCTTGAAATTGTAAGCAAGAATTTCATTAATTTAAATCTTAAAACAAATATTTAATCTTTAGCATTAGTTATGAATGGATTTTTTTAAACAGAAAACTTTAATAAGGTTTATTAATCCTAGTTTATTGTCTAGCTCGGATAATAAAAATCCAAATTTGCTGAGGATTCAGCTAATAATTATATATAAAATGGCTCAATTAAGTGTAGAACAAAGATTTGAACTTATTAAAAGAAATACTGCTGAAATAATTGGAGAAGAGGATTTAAAGAAATTACTTAAGGAGAAGAAAACTCCTGTTGCTTACCTTGGAACTGCTCCTACTGGAAAACCCCATGTAGGTTATTTTTTATGGGGGCTTAAGGTTTGTGATTTACTTAAGGCAGGGTTTCATGTAAAAATATTACTTGCAGACATTCATGCTGTTCTTGACAATACACCTTGGAGCATTATTGATGCTAGATATGATTATTATGCTGCAATTATTCCTGAGATGATTAAAGCTCTTGGAGCTGACACTAAAGAACTTGAGTTTGTAAAGGGAAGTGAAATGCAACTTAAACCTGAATATATGTATGATCTCTTACAATTATCAAGTCATGTTTCTGTTCATGATTGTGAAAAAGCTGCGTCTGAAGTTGTTAAAATGGGAGATAATCCAAAACTTTCTGGACTTATTTATCCACTAATGCAAGCTTGTGATGAACAGTATCTTGGGGTTGATGTTCAATTAGGTGGAACTGATCAAAGAAAAATAATGGTGCTTGCTCGTGAAAACCTCCCTAAAATTGGTTATGAAAGAAGGATAGAACTTATGAATCCATTACTTCCTGGACTTATTGGGAAGAAAATGAGTTCATCAGACCCCAACACAAAAATAGATTTACTTGATAATGAAGAGGCAGTTAAAAAAAAGTTAAACAAAGCCGAGTTTATAGAAGGAGATATTGACAATGGGGTCATGGCTTTTCTTGAATATTTTTTAATGGTAATAAAAAAAGACAAAAAAGAAAAACTTTTAATTGAAAGGCCTGAAAAGTTTGGAGGCAATGTTGAATATTCTGACTTTGAAGTAATTAAAAAAGATGTAATTAGTAAAAAACTACATCCTATGGATGTGAAACTCGCTGTTGCAAAAGAGATATCTAAAATCTTATCTAACATAGACAGAAAAAAAGTAGAACCTCTTGAGAAAAAAGCGTATTCTTAAGGATATTATTCTATCTTTAATTTTTTATGAATTTTTTGTACATTGTTTTCTTTATAATTGCTTTTGGGCCAGGTATTTAGTCCATCTTTATTGTATCGTGGTATAATATGAATATGGAAGTGAAATATAGATTGATCTGCATCTTTCCCTGAGGCATGTAAAATATTTATTCCTTTTGCACCAAGAGATTTTTTCATTGAACTTGCAATCTTTTTAGCAACCGAAATTATTTTCTCTAGTGATTTTTCATCAATATCATAGATATTTTCATAATGTTTTTTTGGGATTATTAAGGTATGGCCTCTGCTGATTTGTTCTAGAGGAAAGAATGCTAAAATTTCTTTATCTTCATAGACTATTCTCACAGGACTCTTTTTATCTGAGATTTTACAGAAGATACAATCTTTCATAATTAATTAACCCTCTATAAGTTTATAAAACTTCAGATTTAATCAGTATAAAATTCAATAATATCTCTGTCTTTTACAACATGTTTTTGACCTATTTTTTGACCATTAAATTTGCTTGAAGGTCCCCAGACTTTTGCATATTTTATCTTTTTACTATATCCATGAAGAATTTTTTCAGCAACCTGCTCGAGAGTTGAGTTTGGACTCATAATTACTGGAACTGTATCTTCTTTTTTTCCAGGTTGCCTTGTATATATTCTTATAATATTAAATGATTTGAATATTTTTTCTTTTAATTCTTCTATTCCTTCGTTTGTTTTTGTGGAAGTTAAAACAAAATTATATTTCTTGGTTTTAAGAGTTTCAGTTATCTTTCTTTTTGCAGTTACATCATAGGAATCTATTTTATTAAAAACAATTATCTGTTTTGCTTTTTTGTTTCTAATTAATTTAGTTATTTCTTCGAGTTCATGTATTTTTTCAATTACTATAAGCAAGGTATCTGCACTATTTACAATTCCATGCTCAAAATATTCACTTGCTATTGGAGGAAGGTCTACTATTTGAATATTACAATTAGCATAATTTAAAGTTCCTACCTCAGGTTCTGTTGTTGCAAACCCATAACTCGCAATTTTAGGATTTGCATTTGTCAATGCTTTTAGTATCGAAGATTTTCCTGAATTTGTCAGACCAATTAAAACCACCTGAAGGTCTTCTTTTTTTATTCCTTTTTTGTTTGACTTTCCTGATTTTTTTGCTTTGACTAAGGATTCTTTTAATTTTTTAATTTTAAGTCTAATGTCTCCTCTGAATCTTTCACTACCCTTATGGGCCGGAGCTGTCCTTAACATTTCTTCTAGTGCGACTAGTCTTTCTTTATCACTTTGAGCATGAAAATATTTTTCCTCTGCTCTTGCATATTCAAAACCTGCATTTATTGGCATTTTATTATTGTCTCCTATTATTTCTAAGTTGCTTGTTTTTTAAAACCTGTTGGTTTACCATAACTTTATAATTTAAATAGAGGTTAATACCTTAAGAATAAAATGAAAATTGGAGTATTATTTTCTGGTGGGAAAGACAGTGCTTATGCAGCTTGGCTTGCAAAGAAAGAGGGATATGAAATTGGCTGTTTAATTACGATTGTATCTGAAAACAAGGAAAGTTATATGTTTCATACTCCTTTTATTGATAAAGTAATTTTGCAGGCAAAAGAAATGGAGATTCCTTTGATTATTGTAAAGACAAAAGGAGAAAAAGAGCATGAATTAATTGACCTTGAAAAAGCAATTAAACTTGCAATAAAAACATATAAAATAAATGGAGTTGTAACTGGAGCTATTGAAAGTGTTTATCAGGCAACAAGAGTCCAAAAAATATGTAATCAACTCAAAATCGAGTGTTTTAATCCTTTATGGCAGAAAAATGCCCTTGAACACTGGAATGATTTGATTAAAAATAAATTTAAAGTAATTCTTGTAAGTGTTGCTGCAGATGGACTTAATAAAGCGTGGACTCACAAGGAAATTAATCTTCAAAGATTGGCTGAACTTACTAAATTAAGCGAGAAGTATAAGTTTCATTTAGCTTTTGAAGGCGGAGAAGCTGAAACTTTTGTTGTTAATTCACCTATGTTTAATAAAGAGGTAAAAATATGATTCTTGTTATTAACATTTGCAATGAAAGATTACATTATCTTGAATTTGTAAAGCCTATTTGTGATATTTTAGACAATAATAACCTAAAGTATTTTGTTAAAAGTTATAAAGAAGTGAGCAAAGCTGAACTTGATAAATGCAATAAAGTAATTATCTGCGGAACAAGTCTTTTTGATAATGAGTTTACTAAAGACCTTGACAAATTCAAATGGATTTTGAACTTTAATAAACCTATTTTAGGTATTTGTGGAGGAATGCAGATAATTGGTCTTGTTTTTGGAGGCAAAATAAGAAAAATGACTGAAATAGGATTTTATTCTGAATATTTTAATAGAGACTTTTTAGGCTTGTCTGAAAAATGTGAGGTTTATCATTTACATAATAATTATATTGATTTTAGCAAACTCGCGTTTGATATTTTTTGCGGAAATGAATTTAGTCAAGCAGTCAAGCATAAAGAAAAAGAGATTTATTGTGTTTTATTTCATCCAGAGGTTAGACAGAAAGAATTATTTTTAAATTTTTTATCAAAATAATTCTTAGGGCTTTAAAAATTAAATTCCTAATTTTCAAGGCAGAAAGGTTTAATAGCTAATTTTTGTTTGTTATAAATATAAAAGGTGATAACTCTATGAAAGAACCTGAATTTTATCGTAAAAAACTTGATAATGGCATTACTGTTTTATTTGAAAAAAGGCAGATACCTGTTATTGCAGTTTCTACTTCTGTTAAGTTTGGAGCGCAATATGAAACTGAAAAAATTAAAGGAATAAGTCATTTTATTGAGCATCTTGTATTTAAGGGAACAAAGAATAGAAGTGTTACTGATATTCCAAAAGAAATTGAAGGCAAGGGCGGAATACTTAATGCATTTACTGGAGAAGAAATTACCTGCTTTTGGAATAAACTTCCAAGTAAACATTTTGAACTTGGGGCTGATTTAAGCAGAGATTTAGTGCTCAATCCTTTATTTGAAAAAGAGGCTCTTGAAAGAGAAAGAAAAGTAATTCTCGAAGAAATAAAAATGTATCATGATAATCCTTCTAGTTATGTACTTGAAACAATTAAAAATAAACTTTATGCAAAACCATTTAATATGTCAATTGCAGGAACTCTTAAAACTGTTGCAGGTCTTTCAAGGGAAAAAGTAATCGAATTACATAACCAGATTTATTCTACAAATAATATGATTTTTTGTGTTGTTGGAGACTCTGATTGGGAAACTGTTCTCTCTGAGGCTAAAAAGTTTCCTAGAATTAATAAACCTATTAAGGATCTTAAAATTATTCCTAAAAATGGAAGTTTAGTTGAAAAAAGAAAAGGAATTGACCAAGCACATGAAGTTATTGGATTTCATATGCCTAAACTAAATGATAAAAACAGGTATGCTGCTGAAGTTTTTGATTCAATTCTTGGAAATGGGATGAGTTCAAGATTATTTCAGGAAGTAAGAGAAAAAAGAGGGCTTTGTTATGCAATTAAAAGTCATCTTGAGCAATCAAAAGATTATTCTCATGAGATTATTTATACTGGGACAGTCAAAGAAAAGATTAAAGAAGTTCGCAAGATTGTTTTAGCTGAAATAAAAAAATTAGGAGATTTAAATCAACAGGATTTTGAAAATGCAAAAGAAACTTTAATTGGATTAAAACAAATTAGTAAGGAAAAATGTGATTCTACTATGGTTGATTTACTTGCTGAAGAACTTGGTGGAAATGCAGAAACTTATTATGACTATGAAGAATGCATAAATGATGTTAAATTAAAAGATGTACGAGAATTAAGTAAACTTTCTGGATATAGTTTTGTTGCATTAGTTCCAAATTAAAAAAATAAATAAGGCCCTAAAAACCTTTTTAGGGTCCAAAAAATAAAATTTTTTTTAAAGAAATAAATTTATTCTTTAAATAGATAATATATAGTGTACAATGCAGCCAATGCTACTAAATAATAAACGGTTTTTACTAACCAACCTACCTTGAGCATAGCCACTAAGTCATACGAAGGATCAAGCGCATATAATCCCCAGTTTAGTCCACCAATTATCAATAGGATTAATGCAATCCAATCTAAAATACTTTTTTTCATTTTTTTACCTCCTTTCATAATCAATAAAATAATCAATACAACCCTGTTCTTGTTAGGAAGAAGTTATTTAAATAGATTTGGGTATAATGTAACAAAAGATTACTCATTAAAACAATAGAAGTTAACAATGCAAATAATAAAAATCAGACATATTGATTCAGATGGAAAAACAAATGGATGTGAAAAAGCTCCCATAGATGTTCTTAATTCTCTTAAGTGCTTAGCTAGCAATGAAAATGGAAAATCCATTGAATTTGCTAAACTAAATTTAGAAGAAATTCACATAGATTCAGAAAAGGTTGAAGAAGCAAATCATTTAATTTTTGAAAACAGCAAAGAAATTTTTGAAAGAAATTTTAAGACTCTTTTTATTGGAGGGGATCACAGTATAAGTTACTCAATTGGAAAAGCATTTAATAAAATACAAGAAAATCCTCTTTTAATTGTGTTTGATGCTCATGGTGATTGTCAAGAAAGTGGGAAATTAAATAAAACCTGGCTACGAAAACTTGTTGAAGATGGTTTTGAAGGAAGAAATCTTATCTTAATCAGTGCTAGAAATCTGACCCCTTTTGAAATACAATTTATAAAGGAAAATGGGATTAGTTGGATTAAAATGGATGTTTTAAGAGAAGAACTTGAGGGGGTTTGTGATCTTGTTATGGAAAGAGCAAGAAAATCAGGTGGATTTTATATTAGTATAGATGTTGACTCAGTTGATCCGGGTTTTGCACCTGGTGCATCTGAACTTGAGCCTGGAGGAATTAGTAGCAGAGACTTGATTTATTTTATTAAAAGGATGGTCTTACTTGAAAACTTTAGGGGTGCAGATATTGTTGAGATAAATCCTTCTTTAGACATTAATGAAATGACTGTTAAACTGGGTTCTAAACTGTTAAGCGAAATGATATGAAATTAAACTCAGAAAAAGATTTGGAAAGTAAAGCTCCGACTAATTCTAAAGAAACTTCTAGATGTTTTATTGCTTTTGACTTAAGCCGTGAATGCAGACAAGAGATTCAGAAAATCCAAGATTTACTTAAGAAAAAAGGTCTTTTTCTTGGAAGATTTACTGACCCTGAAAATTTGCATTTGACTCTTAAATTTTTAGGAGAGATTTCAGAAGAACAGCTCTTAAAGGTTAAAAAAAGATTAAAAGAAATTAAGATGCTTGAACTACATTGTGAACTCGGAGAAGTAGGTGTTTTTTCTAAGTCTTTTATAAAAATAGTCTGGATTCAACTTAATGGAAGATCTATTTTCGAACTTCAAAAACAAATTGACCAACAACTTTTGGGCTTATTTGAAAAAGAAATAAGGTTTATGAGCCATATTACTATTGCAAGAGTAAAAAACGTGCCGGATAAGAAAAGTTTTTTTGAATATCTTAAAAGTATTAAGCCAAAACCCGTTAAATTTATAGTTAAAAGCTTTGTTTTAAAGAAATCTGAGCTTTTTTTAGAAGGACCTCACTATACAGACCTTGAAGAGTTTGATTTTGATTAGTTACTCCTACATTGCATTATATTTCTTAAAAAGTTTGGTAAGGTTTTTAAAGCTATTTTTCTTAATCTTTTCAATAAAAAGAGAGAGTTTTTAATTTATGGCTTATAAGAGGTATTTTAATAGAAATGGTAAAAAAATTGGTCCTTATTATTATGAAAGTTATAGGGATGAAACTGGAAAAGTAAGGAAAAGATATGTTGGAACTACTGATCCTGATAGCGAGAATAAAAACTTTATTACTCCTACACATAATCTAGGCAATTTTTTATTTTTTATTTGCTTGACTTTGCTTGTTTTTTCTGTTTTTTATAGTTTTTCTGCAGGCCTTAATGAAATAAACAAATCTAGGTTTACTGGATTTGCAATAGGTGAAAATGCGACTGAAGTTTCTGGACTTGTTTATGTTGGAATTGAAAACGAAACTACTGTTGAAAAAATAGGTACTAATTCTGTTGATCTTGAGATTAAAGAGCCTGTCCGATTTGGAACTCAGGCGATTTCTAAAAATAAAAATAAAAGAATGGACTTTGATACAACTGATGGAAAGATAAGACTTTATTTTGATTTACTTAACTATTCTGAATTTGTTGAAAATCTTGCTGATGAAGTAAACGGGACTTTAGTTTTAAATCAAACCTTGCAAAATTCTACTTCAACTAATTTTACTTTAATTAATCAAACAGTAACTAACTTAACTTTTGTTAATGAGACTATTCTAAACATTACAAATCAAACAGAAGTTATAGCTAATCTTAGCAATATTAGCGGAGAAGACTTGCCTTTAAATAATGAAACTCTAAATGAAACCATTAGCTTAGAAAATGAGACAAATCAAACTATTGCTCCGGTTATCAATGAAACTGTTACAAATAATACTCTTATTCTTAATGAAACTATTTCATCTCCTGCTCAGAACAATTCTACACAATCAGTTGAAAATACAACTGAACCTTATACAGAGCAGCCAACTGAAAATCAAACTTCAGAATCAGAATCAACTTCTCAAACAGAGCAACCTGCTGGTGAAAATACTAATGCAGGCTCAGAATCGAATTTAGAGAATAGTGAAACTGATTCAGAAAACTCTCAAACAGAACAAACTTCTCAAACAGAGCAACCTGCTGGTGAAAATACTAATGCAGGCTCAGAATCGAATTTAGAGAATAGTGAAACTGATTCAGAAAACTCTCAAACAGAGCAACCTGCTAGTGCAAGTGAAGAAACAAGTTCAGAAACTGGAATAAGTTCAGATGATAAAACAAGCTCAGAAACTGCTGTTTCTGAAGGTAGCAGCATTACTGGGAACATGATAAAACTGTTTGGAGTTCCATTTCAACTTATCCAAAGTTTAATTAGTTTTACAGGAAGAGTTATTGATAATAGTGAAAATGAGAATATTACTCTAATAGTTAATAGTACTGATTTTAATCAAACTAATAATACTGTTCAAGAAATTAATAAAAGTAAAGTTGGAGAAAGTTTGATTGATGATACTTCTGAGGTAATTAATATGACTTTAGTTCAAGAAAAAGTAGGAAACTTAAGTTCTGGCAGACTCGAACAACTTGCTGATGATTCTGTTCTTAATGCTGAAAATTTTGACATCAACATAACAGAAACTCCTAAGGAGTCGTCTAAATACAAATGGGGATATAAGGTTAAGTTAAATGATTTAAAATTTATGGCTAAAATTGATGTTACCTCGAACCAGACTATTTCTAAATATGATGATTTTAGTCTTAAGATCGGAAATAATATTCTTTCGTTTAGTGATCTTATTTCTAATGGTTATACTGTTAGAATTGATATCCCAACTCTTGCAATCGATGTTAATTCCAGTCTTTCTAATAATCTAACTGCTGAATCAATTGGTAATTTTAGTGAAAATCCTGTTAATAATTTCAATGAAACAATTAGTTTAGAAAATGAGACCAATCAAACTATTGCTTTGGTTATTAATGAAACTGTTATAAATAATACTTCTGTTCTAAATGAAACAATTATTGATTCTAACCTGACTCAGAATGAGACTCTTGAAAATGAAACGGTTTCAACTCCTGCTCAAAATAATCAGACACAATCTGTTGAGAATACAACTGAACATTATACAGAGCAACCAACTGAAAATCAAACTTTTACTGGAACAGAACAAACTTCTCAAACAGTTGAACAGACTCCTTCTTTAGAGCTAACTCCTGAAAATAGTGAAACTGTTTTAGAAACAAGTGAGACTGAACAAGCAGTTTCTGAGGGTGAAAATACAAATTTTAATCCAGATGCTCTATCTGAAAATTCAGGAATAACTGGAAACATCATTAGAGGATTTTTTGGATTTACAGGAAGAGTTATAGATGAGATTAGTAATATTACTGGAATCTCAGATTCTAATAGCTCTGTTCTTAATGAAACTCGTCTTAATAACACTTATTCTGATGAAGCTGAAGGTTTAGATTTGACAGTTCCTAATGTTGAATATAATTATACTGTGAGTGTTTATATTGAAAGAGATTTTAGAAACAATACTGAAAACATTTCTGTTGGAGATATTATTTATCTCGATCCAACCCTTGTTACTTTAACTGTTAGCAGTACTGAAAAGGATTCTTTACTAGTTAATGTTACTTCTGAAACCAATTTTACACATTTGACTTTAGTTGGAGATACTTCAAATCCTTGGAGAGGATTTAATCATACAACGGTAGTTTCTCAGTTACCTTATTTTGCAGAAGACGATAATAGTTATGCTGCTTTTGTTGGTGGAGTAAACAATTATATTAATTTACCTTATTCTTTTGGAACCCCCAACAATATAGCTATAGCAACTTGGTTTAAAACATCTTCAAACGGGATAATTTTTGATATACATAATGCTCAGCCTCCAACCGCCCCTACTGGTTATGCTCCAGCTCTCTGGGTAATTCCTAATGGAAGTCTTAGAATGGAAATCTGGCAAGGTACAACTGGTGCAGTTTATTCTAAAAATGTTGCAGATAATAATTGGCATCAGGTAGTTGCAGTAGGAAATACCAGCAATCAATCATTATATTTAGATGGTGCTTTTATAGGTAGTAGGTCGGGTACTATATCTGTTTCTTGGTGGACTTCATCTACAATTGGAGCAGGTTACCCTAATACTAGAGAAGGATTTGGTGCTTCTTGGAATTATTTTAATGGTTCAATAGACAATGTCCTTATTTTTAATAGAAGCTTAGACTCTTCAGAGATTTTATCTCTTTATAATCTTGGAAGAAAAGATGCCACTTATACTGACTCTTCGCTTGTTGCTGCATGGAGATTTGATAATACCAATATTTCTGTTGCCCAAGATACAATTGGAGTAAATAATGGAACTTTTGTTAATTTTACTTATGGTTATGATTCTTTAGGTCTCTTGGCATATTATCCTTTTGATGTTGTTAACTCTAGTAATAAAGAATATGATTATTCTCTAAATAATTATGATGGGACTTTAATTGGAACAAGCTTTAACTCCAGCAGTTTATCTTATATAATCTATCCAGTTTCTAATATCTCTTCAGGAGGTTATCACACTTGTGCTCTTTTATCAAATGGAAATGTAACTTGCTGGGGAAGAACCACTGATGGCCAATCAAATAACTATTCAAATGGTAATGCAATAGGAGTTTCAGCAGGAGGATTTCACACTTGTGCTCTTTTATCAAATGGAAATGTAACTTGCTGGGGACTTAATGATTATGGCCAATCAAATAACTATTCAAATGGTAATGCAATAGGAGTTTCAGCAGGAGAGTATCACACTTGTGCTCTTTTATCAAATGGAAATGTAACTTGCTGGGGAAATAATTCTTATGGGAAAACTGATAATTATACTCTTGGCAATGCAATAGGGGTTGAAGCAGACGCTTATCACACTTGTGCTCTTTTATCAAACGGAAACATAACTTGTTGGGGGGATGATACTTCACATCAATCTGATAATTATACTCTTGGCAATGCAATAGGAGTTTCAGCAGGACCTTATCACACTTGTGCTCTTTTATCAAACGGAAATGTAACTTGCTGGGGAAATAATGGCTGGAATCAATCAAATAATTACACCTTGGGGAATGCAATAGCTGTTAGCGCAGATAATGCTCACACTTGTGCTCTTTTATCAAACGGAAATGTAAACTGTTGGGGATCTCTTTTTAGTTCATCTGAAATTAATTATACTCTTGGCAATGCAATAGGAGTTTCAGCAGGACGTTGGCATACTTGTGTTCTTTTATCCAACGGAAATACTACTTGTTGGAGCGATTATGCCTATGGTTCTGAAAGTCCATTAAAGAATTATTCTTCTCTTATCCTTTATCCTGGTTGCATTTATGGTGGATGCAGAGTGTTTAATGGAGTTAGTGATTATATTAACCTTACAATTGCAGGCATTAAGAATTCTTCAACTCTTTGGATAAAGAACTCAACTGCAGATTCCTGGACTTTTATTGCAAAGAATGATACAACTTATTTTGTTAATGGGATTGTTGGGACTCCTTTACAGTATCCAATTAATATTTCTAATGGCAATACTAAAGTAGGAGTTAATGAATCTGGAGATCAATATTTTAATGGTTCTATTGATGAAGTAATGCTGTTTAATATTCCTCTTAATTCTTCACAGATTTTAGATATATATATTAATCAGTCAAAAAGATTTGTTTCACAAGGGACTCAGACGGTTAAGCAAATAAATATTTCAAATGATATCAATTTGTATAATTCTTGTAATAATGTTGCTTTAACTTTAAGTGGATATTTAAGAACTCAGGGGACTAATCTAAGTGCAAGGATGGGTTCATGGGATGTTTCTAGGGGATATAATGATTCTGATATTAACTCTACTGCAAATGGGTTGGTTAGCTATTATCATTTTGATGAAGCTTATTGGGACGGAACTGCAGGAGAGGTCAAGGATGCAATGGGAATAAGTAATGGGGTAAGAGTTGGTGGAGCAAATACTAGTGTTAGGGGGGTTTATTCTAGAGGAGGAAGTTTTGATGGGAGCAGTGGATATGTTAATCTGGGAACTAATGCAGGAATCATAACACCTAATGTAATAACTATTAATACTTGGATTAGTCGTTCTGGAGACTTTTCAAGATACAGAACAATAATTGCTAAACGTAATACGGGTGCTTGTGATGGAACTGCTAGATATGAAACTTATTTAAGAACTAGTACAGGAGTATTTGGTTTTTATACTGGAACTAATTATGAAACTTCATATGTTCCCCCCGCAAATACTTGGGTAATGTTAACTACTACTCTAAATTCTACAGGAGGACTTAATTTTTATGTTAATGGAGTTTTCTTACAGAAATTTACAGGAGTTTCTCTTGGCTCTACTTCTTCTCTTTCATTATTAATTGGTAATGGTGGCGGGTGCAGTGAACAGTTTTCTGGTTTTATTGACGAAGTAATGATATTCAACAGGAGTTTGTCTGCCTTAGAGATTCAAGAATTATACGTAAAAGGGAGAGCATTGTGGAATTATAGTGAATACCAAAATTTAAGTGAATATAATTCAGCAACTCCAAGTTCTTCAAATTCATTTTTAATCTATAAAACTTCGACTAACTTATTACCTGAACTTAATCTAATCGGGGATTTAGATTATAATTTTTATACTCCCAATTTAATAGCAACAAGTATTGGACTTAATTGTACTACTAGTCCTTTAAATGATATTAATTTTGAATTCCCAACTACAGCTTCTGGAACCCTATATGACTCTGCAATTACAGATTCTATTTTAGTAAATGCAACTTCAGATCTTTCAACTGGAGACAATATAACTATAAACTTGTATGACTCTTCAAGACAACTAATAAATTCATCTAGCTCTCTTACAAGTCCTTATTTTGTTAATTTTTCAGGACTATCTAATGGGATGTATTATTTTAATGCTCTTGCTTATAATGAAGGCGGAAACTCAAACTCTAGTGAACTTAGAAATGTAATGATTAGTAGTGTTTCTTTGCCCACTTTTAATACTAGCGAGGAAGTTAATTTCACTCACTTGACACTAATTGGAGATAGTTCAAATCCTCGTCAAGGATTTAATTTACTTAGGAGAATTCCAACCTCTCAACTTCCTTATTTTTCAGGAGATGATGAAAATAGCTATATGACTTTTAATGGAAGTGGAAGTATAGAAACTCAAAATAATATAGGCATTACTGGAAATCAGGCAAGAACTATTTCATTATGGTTTAAGCCAGATAGTTTCCAGGGCAGAGGGGATTTATTTTCTTTTGGAACTCCAACTACTGCAGACTTATTTAATCTTCTTTATGATAATACTGATGAAGGACTCTATTTTGCAGGGTATGGTTATGATGCTGCAGGTACTACTAACACAATCAATAGAAATATATGGAATTTTGTTGCAGTAACTTTTGACAGCACTTATGTTAAAGTTTATATCAATGGCAATTTGGTTCCTAACATTAATTCAAACAGGGCTGGACTAACTACTTCTGCTTCAAAATTGTATATTGGAAGAAGCAGGGAAACTACCCCTAGTTATTTTCATGGTGCAATAGATAATTTTTTAGTACTTAACCGAAGCTTAAGTGCTGCCGAAACTGTTAGTGTTTATAATCTTGGAAGAAATGATATTAGTTATACTGACCCTTCACTTGTTGCTGCATGGAGATTTGATGATTCTTTTTATAATTCTTCTGTTGACTCTCTTGGAAATAATAATGGGACTTTTAATAGTGCAGGAGTATTTTATGGTTATGATTCTTTAGGTCTTTTGGCATATTATCCAATGGATATTATTAATTCAAGCAATATAGAATATGATTATTCTTCAAATCATAACAATGGAACTTTGATTGGAACAAATTATGATTCAACCTGTCTTTATGGTGGATGCAGAACATTTAATGGAATCAATAATTATATTGCTATCACAATTGCCGGGGTTAAAAATTCTTCAACTCTTTGGATAAAAAACTCAACTTCTTCAGACTGGACTTTTATTGCAAAGAATGATACAACTTATTTTGTAAACGGAGTTGTTGGAAATCCTAATCAGTATCCTATTAACATAACTAATGGCAATGTTAAAATTGGAATTAATGAAACCAGGAATCAATTTTTTAATGGGTCTATAGATGAGGTAATGCTGTTTAACATTCCTCTTAGTCCTTCACAAATTTTAGATATTTATAATAACCAGTCAAAAAGATTTGTTTCTCAAGCAGTTAAGACTATTCAACAGCCTTTAGCAGGAGGTTCTTCTCAAATCAATATTACTTTGAATGGATATTCAAGAGCGCAAGGAACTAATTTGAGTCTAAGACTTGGAGCTTGGGATTCATCTCTTGGATATAATAATTTTGATTTAAATGGTAATAATGAACTAGTTTCTTATTATCATTTTGATGAAGCTTATTGGGACGGAACTGCAGGAGAGGTCAAGGATGCAATGGGAAGAAATAATGGAATTCGAGTTGGAGGAGCAAATACCAGTTTAAGTGGAATTTATAATAATAGTGGAAGTTTTAATGGTATCAATGGATTTGTTAATATTTCAAATTCTCAAAGTCTAAATATTACTGATGCAGTTAGTGTTTCTCTGTGGGTAAGATTTAATCAAGTACCTGCATCTTATATGACTCCTGTAGGCAAGATTGGCCGTTTTACCCATACTATTGCAATACAAAAAAGGGATAATAATAAACTTCATTTTCAGTTAAGTCCTGCTGACAGTACTTCAAATTTTACTACTGTTATTGGTTCTACTACTGTTGCTGCAGGATCTTGGTATCATGTTGTTGGAACTTATAGTGGAACATTTATGCAAATTTATCTCAACGGGGTTGCAGATAATCCCACTGGAATTTTATATTCAAGCGGAATAAATTCTACTTCAAATAGATGGTTTATTGGTGCTGGTTGGTGGAATGGAGGATTAGTTGACTGGACTAATGGAACTATAGACGAGGTAATGATATTTAACAGGTCACTTTCTCCAACTGAAGTTAGAGAATTATATGAAAAAGGGAGAGCATTGTGGAATTATAGTGAATACCAAAATTTAAGTGAATATAATTCAGCAACTCCAAGTTCTGCAAATTTGTTTAATATATCTCATTTTACTACAAAGGTAATATCTGATTTTAATTTATCTTCAGAACTTAATTATAACTTTTATTCTCCTGCCTTACTTACTGATAGTGTACCTAATTCTATTCAGATTCTACCTAGTTATATTAACTTTACATATCCCACTACTAATTTTGGAACTGTTTTTGATTCTGCTTTTACAGATTCTATTTTAATTAATGTTAGTTCAAATATGTCTGAGTCTGATTTACAGGGCACTTCAATTATAGGGGTTAATTTATATAATGCAACAATGGCTCTTATAAATAATTCAAATTCTTCAACAAGTCCTTATTTTGTTAATTTTTCAGGACTTGAAGATGGGCTTTATTTTTTCAAAGCTTTTGCTTATAATTTTGTTGGAAATTCAAATTCAACAGAAATAAGAAGAGTTACTATAAATACAGCTTATTCACCAAGTTCTAATGTTACTGAAGAAGTTAATTTTACTCATTTAACCTTGGTTGGAGATGCTTCAAATCCTCTTCGTGGATTTAATCTAGTTTCAAGACCAATATCCAATTCTCAAATTCCTTATTTTTCAGGTGATGATGACAACAGTTATGCTAATTTTGAGATTACCAATGGTTATGTTCAGGTTAACGACAATAATAATCTGGATTTTAATAGTACTAGCACAATGACTATTGGAGCATGGATAAAACTAAGTGTTAAAGATTCTCTTTATCATACTATTTTTTCTAAAAGATGTGTTAGTGGTTGCAGTCCTACTGGAACAAACTATCAAATGTACCTTGATAATGTAAACCATAATTTGAGTTTTTATAATGGTGCGGCAGAATACAGAAGTAATTATAGTGTTCCTGTTAATAACTGGACTTATGTTAATTTGGTTTTTGATTCAGGAACTTTATATTATTATGCTAATGGAGAATTAAAAGACAAAAAAACATCTATTTCTATGGGCAGCACCTATGGGACTATCCTTAATATTGGAAGGCTTATGACCACTGCTGCAGCTAATGAATTTTTTAATGGTTCAATAGATAATATCCTGATTTTAAATAGAAGTTTAAATTCTTCAGAGATTTTATCTCTTTATAATCTTGGAAGAGCTGATATTTCTTATACTGACCCTTCACTTGTTTCTGCATGGAGATTTGATAATTCTTTTAATTCTATTGCAGTTGATTCTATTGGAGTAAATAACGGGACATTTAATTCTGGAGCTAGGTATGGTCATGATGCTTTGGGTCTTACTGCTTATTATCCTTTTGATGTCATTAATTCAAGCAATATAGAATATGACTATTCTCTAAATCATAATAATGCTACTCTAATTGGAACTGATTATAATTCAAGTTGCCTTTATGGTGCATGCAGGGTTTTTGATGGTGTTAATGATTACATTAATATTACTGCTTATGAAACTAGTAGTTCTTCAACACTTTGGATTAAAGATTCGTCTTCTTCAGACTGGACTTTTATTGCAAAGAGTGATACAACTTATTTTGTAAATGGAGTTGTTGGGGTCCCTAGTTATTATCCGATTAATATAACTGGAAATAATATTAGAATTGGAATTAATGAATCCGGAAACCAATATTTTAATGGTTCAATTGATGAAGTAATGTTGTTTAACATTCCTCTTAATTCTTCACAGATACTTAACATTTATAATAATCAGTCAAGAAGATTTGTATCTTCTGGAACTGAAACAATTAGATCATTAAAATTTAATGAGGCTGTTAATTTTACTAATGTAACTGTAAATGGATATTCAAGAGCTCAGGGAACTAATCTAAGTGCAAGACTTGGTGCTTGGGACTTGTCTTTGGGGTATAATAATTCTGATTTGAATTCTTCTGCAAATGGACTTGTTTCTTATTATCATTTTGATGAAGATTCTTGGAGTGGAACTGCTGGAGAAGTAAAAGATGCAACTGGAAAAAATAATGGAACTGCCCAGCCTGTTACTGGAAGAGCAAATATAACTTCACTAGGTTATTATTCTAAGGCCGGAAGTTTTAATGGTGTAAATGGTTATGTTAATGTAACTTCTCCGACAGGACTTCCTTCTGGAAATGTTGCTAAGTCTATTTCTGCATGGGCGAAATTTGATAGTTCTTGTATTACTAGGGGTTGTAATATTGGCGGATTTGGAAATGCAGCTACTAGTGCCAATTTCCAACTAGGTAGCTGGACAGATGGTAGTTTTAAAGTGTGGGGTTGGGGAAATGATTGGACTACTACACTTGTTACTTCTTCAATTGTGGGTTCTTGGCATCATTTTATTGTTACTTATAACCTTACTTCTACTAATTTCTACTTAGATGGTAATCTTAAATCAAATACTTCTGCTTATACTTGGACAACTACTCCAACTAGGATAGTTATTGGTAATGAAATAGATCAAGCAGGTCATGAATTTAATGGTTCTATTGATGAATTTATGATTTTTAATAGAAGTTTATCTCCAATTGAAGTTAGAGAATTATATGAAAAAGGAAGAGCTCTTTGGAATTATACTGATTATCAAAATTTGAGTGAGTATAATGCTATTACTCCTAGTGCTGCTAATATTTTTAGTTTTCCCAATACTACTACAAATCTATTACCTGATTTTAATTTGCTCGGAGATTCAGGTTATAATTTTTATACGCCTAGTTTAGTAATTAGTCCTAAATCAGGAGTTGGAGTTGGCTGCGATGCAATTTTTCCTAGTTATGTTAACTTTAATTCTTCAACAGAAGTTTCGGGAACCTTATATGACTCTGCTTTTACTGATTCAATTTTAGTAAATGCAACTTCAAATACTAGGTGCCTTGAAAATTTGACAATTAATTTATATAATTCAACAATGGGACTAATAAGCAGTGTAGCTTCTAACACAAATCAACTTGAATATAATTTTTCAGGACTTGCAAAAGGACTTTACTTTTTTAATGCTGTTGCTTACAATATTGCTGGAAATTCAAATTCTACTGAAATGAGAAATGTAATGATTAACAGTATTTCTTTGCCTAGCTCCAATATTACTGAAGGGAATGGTTTTACATATTTGACTCTTATTGGTGATTCAAATCCTCTTCGTGGATTTAATTTACTCAGAAGAATTCCAACTTCTCAGCTTCCTTATTTTTCAGGTGATGATGATAATAGTTATGCTGCTTTTGATGGAGTTGACGATTATGTAATTTTAAATTCCTTACCTATTTTGGGAAGTCAGTCTTTCTCAATTGCTTCTTGGATAAAAACTTCTTCTACAGGAACAAGAAAACAAATAGTAAGTTATGGTTCTGGAACTACTAATCAGGGAGCCTGGTTTTTTGTTAATACTAATAATCAAGTAGCATTTGATTTATCAGGCACAGGAGGACCGGTTTCTTCTATAACGGTTACAGATAATAATTGGCATTTTGTAGGAGTTATTAACAATGCAGGTAGTGTGCAGATTTATGTAGATGGAGTTGCCTCAGGCAATCCTGTTTCTATGTCTCCTAATATTCAATCAGGTAGTCAGTTAATTGGAAAGGGTCTATCTCCTAATTTATTTTATTGGAATGGCTCAATAGATAATGTTTTAATCTTGAATAGAAGCCTAAATTCATCAGAAATTTTTAATCTTTATAACCTAACAAGAAAAGATACAACTTATACTGATCCTTCGCTTGTTTCTGCATGGAGATTTGATAATTCTTTTATGGGTTCAGTTATTGACTCTCTTGGAATAAATAATGGAACATTTTCTAATGCAACCTATGGTCATGATGCTTTTGGTCTTGTTGCATATTATCCTATGGACCTTGCTCTTTCTGATACTATAGAATATGATTATTCTGCAAATCATAATAATGGGGCTTTAGGTGGGACAAGTCATGATTTCTTTTGCCTATACAGTGGATGCAGAGTGTTTGATGGACTCAATGATAATATTTTAATAACCAATGCTGAAGAAGTTAATTCTTCAACACTCTGGATTAAAGATTCATCTTCTTCAGATTGGACTTTTATTGCAAAGAATGATACAACTTATTTTGTAAACGGAGTTGTTGGAAGTCCTTTAGATTATCCTATTAATATTACTGGAAATAACATTAGGATTGGAATCAATGAAACTGGAAATAAATATTTTGAAGGCTCAATTGATGAAGTAATGATTTTTAATGTTTATCTCAGTCCTTCACAGATACTTGACATTTATAATAATCAATCAAGAAGATTTATGACTCCGGGTAATCAAGTCATCAAACAAGTAAAGGTTTCCCAAGGCACTACTCAGATTAACTTGACTTTAAATGGATATGCTGTAGCTCAGGATTCTAATTCTTTTGTAAGGCTTGGGGCTTGGGATATTTCTAGGGGATATAATAATTCTGATTTAAATGGTAATAATGGACTAGTTTCTTATTATCATTTTGATGAAGCTTATTGGGACGGAACTGCAGGAGAGGTCAAGGATGCAATGGGAATAAGTAATGGAACTGCAATGAATGCAACTTCTAGAGCAAATACTACGGTTATTGGAGTTTATCAAAGGGCTGGAAAGTTTGATGGAAGAAACAATTATGTTAATCTGTCAAATGTTCCTTTTAACTTTACAGGAGATTTTGCAATTTCTACTTGGATAAATCTTAAAAGAAATGCCTCGGGAGCAATTGTTTGCAAGGCAGAATCTGGAGGTTATGGGCTTGAATATCAAAGTTCTTCTAGTAAAATAATGTTTTATGCACATTCAGGAGCATACTATTATGCATGGTCTAATGATTTTATAAATACCAATGAATGGTATCATCTGGCTGGAGTTGTTAATGGGACTCAGGTTCTTCTTTATGTAAATGGAGTTTTGCAACCAGTTTCTGGAAAATTAACAGGGGCAGTTACAACTAATATTTATCCTTTGGCAATAGGTATTAATCCCGGACTTAATTATATCACTCCTTTTAATGGTTCAATTGATGAAGTAATGGTTTTTAATAGGTCGCTTTCTGCAAATGAAGTAAAAGAACTTTATACTAGGGGAAGAGCTCTTTGGAATTATACTGATTATCAGACTGTAAATTCTTATTATGTTTATCCAACTACGTTTAATCCATTTACTATTCCAAACACTACTACTAATGTACTTCGTGATTTTAATTTAACTTCAGATTTAAATTACAACTTTTATAGTCCAACTCTTACTATAAGCTCGATAGGAAGCCAAGAACTTAGCTGTGATGGAACTTGGCCAGTTTATGTTAACTTTACCTATCCTACTGACCCATCTGGAATCATTTATGATGTTGTTCTTCATGACTCTATTTTTGTTAATGTTAGTTCAAATAGTCAATGCTTGAATATGATAACTATAAACCTGTATAATTCAACTCAAGATTTGATAATGAGTTCAAGTTCTCAAACCACTCCTTATTCATTTAACTTTACAGACCTTGTAAACGGAACTTATTATATTAATGCTACTGCATATAATGTTGCTGGAAATTCAAATTCTACTGAAACAAGAGCAGTTACTCTTAAATATTTTGATTCAAATTTTACTGTAACTGCACCTACTCTATTGAATCCTTATAATTATTTTAATATTACTACTAATTTAACCTGTGGTTTTGCTCAATGTACAAATGTTATTGAGCGACTTGATTATTTTGATTCAACACAAGTACTGAATGGTGGTTTTGAAACAGGGGATTTTAGTAATTGGACAAAGTCAGCTGAATCCGGAGGTACTAATGCAACTCTATCTACTAGTGAGTATTTTAATGATAGTTATTATTCTTTACAGATGTTAACTAGTAATGATCTTTGGCAGAGAGTAAACCAAACTTTTACTTCTACAAGTCCTGCTCATTTATGTATGTACATTAAAGGAAGTGTTACTCAGTATAGTGGTAGTTATCCAGATTATTTTAGTATTTATGTTATAAATGGTACCTCTGGTTCTTCTAAGTTGCTTCAAAGCTTTACATCTACAACTTGGTCTGATTGGACTAGACTTTGTTATAATATTAATTATCCAATTAAAGGAGTTTTACTGGAGAGTCATGATGACTTATATCAAACTGATAATAATGTTTATATTGATGATGTTTGTCTTGCAGATGCTAATGAAACCTGTTATCTTGGAACTCTTCGGGTTACTAATTCAAGTTTAATTTCAAATACTTCAGGTTCAATTCCTTTTTATTTAAATGGTACAAATCCGTTTAGCTTAAATTCTAGTTTAAATCTAGTTAAACAACAGTCAGAAGCAGTAGATTGGTCTATTAATTCAACTGGAAAATATGGAAGTGAACATACACTTATTGCTTATGTTAATTTGACAGGTAGAGGAAGATGTTTAGAGTCAAGTCAACCAACTACAACCTATAAATTTAGCAATTCTGGAGAAGTTATTGATTTTGTAAATACACTTGGATTAAATTATACTTATATTCCTGATGACTATACTTCAAATGGTGTAAGCAGCGATAGTGCAACTATTGCTACAGTTTGCCAATTAAAGGGTTATTCACGTGCCGCTTCAGTTACCTCTACTCACTTTAATTCATGTGCAGATAGTATTGTTGCTAAATGGAATCCTTCTAGAGGGGATTTTGATTTAGTCCCTGCTTGTGAAAGCAATAATATTATTGCAATTTTAATTTGTGATGGACTTATTCCTCTTGAAACATTTACATTTGATAATGGAACTCAAGTAAGAGATTATGTAAACAGTCTTGGATTATATACTTATATTCCAGATGTACATGCACTTGATTCAACTTCTGAAACTTCAGGAACTGTTACATTTAGTTCTGTCAATGCTCCGCTTTATAATCCACCTAGTCATTCTGATCCCAATTATCAATGTATAGACGGGCAAGGTTCTTGGAATGAGGGAGATAACAAAGGAGCTTATCCTATGCAGATTTCAGATAGTTCTCATTTTTCTGCTGGAAAAATACTCAGGGTTTCAACTCCTAGTGGAAATGTCTGTGATAGAGTATCTTATAATGGATGTTGGTGCAAGGCATGTGGCTGTAGGAATTGTGGTAATAGTTGTGCAGGTGGTACTCTTTATGATTATACAAGCAGCCAGATAAAAATAGGATTTTATAGTAGCAATGTAATGTCTGCAGGCAATACTCCTATTGCAGAATATTCTCTTAGTTCATTTATTGGGGATGGAATTGCAATTCCTGTTGGAACAAATTATATTTTTGTATCTTTTTATGACCCTTGGGGTTATGGCGATAATAGTCTTGGAGTTAAGATGACTTTTAATTATCAGATTGTAAATAATATTTACTCACAAGATTCTGGAGCAATAAGTAATGATGCAGTTACTCTTGCAAAAATCTGTGAACTTAAAAATCTTCCAGTTGTTTTAAGCAGTACTTCAGCTAGTTTTAAATATTGCAATAACAATAATACTATAGCTTATTGGAACACTAGTGAAAATAATTTTAGTTTAATTCCTGCTTGTGATTCTAATTTTCATATTGACAAATTAGTCTGTCAGAATTCTTCAAGACCTTGCAATAAATATGAAAAAGTAAATGTTTCATATAACTTCTCTTGGGAGGTAACCATAGCTGTTCCAAATATAAGTGTCAATATAATGTCTCCGAATGGGAATGCTAATGTTAATCCAAATAAATTTTTTAATGTCAAGGCTAATCTTAGTTGTGGTCCATTTGCAAATTGCGGACATATTAATTTAACTTTAGATAGAACAACAACAACTCAGGTTGAAAATGGTGGTTTTGAAACAGGGGATTTTAGTAATTGGACAAAGTGGACTGATACAAATGGCATTAATGCAACAATATCAACTAGTGAATATTTT
>Ga0172381_10000639_pt1 | contig 42599 bp, 40 predicted proteins | sample Leawel6488metaG_FD_119754 | JGI IMG/M metagenome (GOLD analysis project Ga0172381, IMG submission 119754) | Leachate microbial communities from a municipal landfill in Southern Ontario, Canada - Leachate well 64-88 metaG | ecosystem: Engineered > Solid waste > Landfill > Unclassified | place... | reverse complement strand
TAATTATCTGACTCCTAATGAGTATTTAGAGAAGATAAAAGAGAGTGGAATCAGAAGAAGAGAAATAATTAGTTTGCAGGCTTAGGTGTATCACATGTATCTGAACCTAGACAGTCGGCCTTGGATTTGCTCGGTAAGTGGAACGAACTTGGAACCTTTTTGAAAAAATCTTATATACTCAAAATAAAACTTCATTTTCCCTTATTGATTTTATTCAACAAACTAGTAAAAATATTATAACCGTAAGGCCTTACGGAAGATCAATAGTTTTAGTTATAATTGTTTTTATTACGCAACTAGGAATTGCAGAAAAATAACTTGCATCCCAAAAAATAGCATAACCTAGGTCTCTTATTTCCGGATCGCAACCTTCAGGTATCGTATATTTAGTGGCTTCAATTTCTAAAATATCGTTTTTTTCATCTAATTTTATAATTCTATAGGAGGTATAATTTTCTTCTAAAAGAATCGTTGATTCATTTTTAATTAAATCTACACAAACAATTTTTCCATTATTCGAAGGACCTCCAGATGAAAATTGTGGGGAGTTTTTACTTTCTCCGACATAAACAATTTTACTTGAATAATCATAGAAAATAGCACTTTGGGGCCCTATATAGTTATAATTATCTTTTGACTCTATTAATAATTTATTTGATTCTCCATCAGGAATATAAACAAGAGCGAAGCCGTAGTCTACTCCTCCTCCACCAGCCCCAGGAGAACCCATTTTTGCACTCAATATTAATTTTTTATCGTCTTTGGTTATGGCTACAGGAATAAATAAACCACCCGAGCTAGCTCCAAAGAGCCAATCTATTCTACCTATCATTGTGTTCGACTTATCTTTTGAATTATATTTAATTAATACCAATCCTTTTCTGTAGCATGAATCTAAGCCCTGATCAACGCATTCCGAATAAATATTTACAAACTCTACTGGGGTGAGATTAAATGGAATAGATTTTAAAAGTACATAATCAGAAGAAATGATTGATTTTAATAACGGGTCATTATTTCTTTGCTGATTCTTTCCTGCTAATTTTATTTTTGACATTACACACGTAGTACATCCACCATGAGAACCTTTTTCACCAGTCAAACAGTTATTATCCTCCATTAGTAATTCGTAGCCATTCGGTATTGTATAACCCCATTTTGAAGTAAGTGGACAATCAGCTTCTGTCCAAAATTCTATTGAATTTGGTAAATTATTAGAAACAATCTCTGTCGCCTTAAACAAAACCTTAGCTTCTTCATTAGTCATCTTACTAAAAGTTGATTGTTCTTCTATGTTTTGGTTTGTCTGATTTTGGTTCTGGCTTAATTGCTGATCTTGATTAATCACTTGGTTTTCCGATACTTGATTTTCTGAAGTTGTTAGCTGGCTACTAATAAATAAACAAATACCGCCAATTATCAATAAAAACAAAACTACTATTCCGACAATTATAAGAAAAAATCTTTTTTGATTTTTATGCATGTTTTTAATTTATTAATCTTTAAATAAGTATATCAAAAAATTAATATAAGTTCTAATCCTCCTAAAAACAAAATAAAAAGCCTTACAAACAAAGGCTTCTTATCTCGGCTTGGACAATAGGATTCGAACCATTAAGACTACATCTTAATCGGCATAATCACATAGAGATAACTAGCGTCTCCGATTGGCCTAATTACTGCCGGACCGTCTCCTCCTTGAAGTTCAAATAATACTTCTGAACTTTTCATATTTGATAAACCGTCTAAGATGAACTTCCAATTGAATGAAGCTTTTACACTATCTCCTTCTATCTTAGAAGCCATAGATAATTCACTTTCTCCTATTTCTGAATCTTGACTCTTGATTTCGATTTCTTTTTCTCCTCCTTCAGCCCTTAAAACTATCTCATTAGCTCTTCCTCCAAACAATCCAGCTGTTTTAATTTGTTTTACAAATTCTTCTTTATTTAATGTTAATTTAGTCTTGCTGTCCTTAGGAATGATTTCTTGATAAGAAGGATATTCTCCATCAATCTGTCTTGAAATTAAATTGATTTCTGGATGATCTGAATTGGGTAAAAATGTTTCAAATAATACTTGAGACTCAGAAAGATAAATCCTAACGTTCTTTTCTTCGTCTGGTAAAACATTAATTAATTCTCTTATCGTCTTTTGGGGAAGAATAAAACTTACATCTTTATTAAATAAATTTTTGTATCCAGATTTCAAATGGATTGTTTTTTCTCCCAATCTGAAACTATCTGTAGCTACTAATTTGACTGAATCTTTGCTAAAAGTGAAATATATTCCTGAAATTTCTGGCCTGATTTGAGATGGGCTGGCGATATCAACAACGCTTATTAATCCGTCTTTTAGCTTCTTTCCGTCTATTTCAATATATATTTCCTTTAAAAAAGAAGGAATGATGGGAAAATCATCAGCTGAGAATCCTTTAATTTGAGTTTTTAAGTTCTTTGACTCTATAACCAAGGCATTTCCTTTTTCTTTGATGTTTACTTTGTCGTCCTGTAAAGATCCGATTAATTGATTTAGGAATTTAGCAGGCACAGCAATTTTCCCTTCTTTTTCTGTTTTACATAGCCCCCACCATTGAATACCAACCTCGAGGTCAGTTGAAGATAATTTTAAGAAGTTAGGAGTCGCTTCAATTAATAAGTTATCTAAAATCGGAAGGGTAAGATTTTTCCCTGTTATCTTCTCCGCCATGCCTATTCCTCTTTTAAGTTCTTTGACTAAAATTGTGAAATTCATATGTTTGTTTTTTATCTTATAAATATAAGTTTTATTTTTTATTATTACTATTAATAACTCTATTTTTGTGGACAATTTTAATTAATAGAGTTTTTTCTTTTAATTTAAATGATTTTTTCTAAATAATATTGTGGATAAGTTGGGTGGTTTCTATGTCTCTTTTTGGGGTATAAATTGTATAACTTTTTTAAATGATTTTTTGTCTATACTTTATCCTTTCCTACTGCTCATGTTTTCCACATTATTTACTATAAATTCTTTGTAAGATTAATTCTATTTCTTGGTGTATTTTTTCGTTTTCTTCGTATTCTTTTTCAATTAATTGGAAAGCATGAATAACTGTTGTGTGGTCTTTTCCTCCAAACTTTCTCCCTATTTCTGAATAAGACATTTTTAATTCCTTCTTTAGTAAATACATGGCAATTTGTCTTGGTCTAGCAAACTCTTTCTTTCTCGAAGAAAAGAACATGTTTCCTGAGGGAATGTCATAGAATTCAGTGATTGATTCAACAATTTTTTTGTAATTCGTGATCTTACTGGGAGAAACAATAATGTTTTTAAGAAGCTTTTTTGCATCTTCTAGTTCTATTGTTTTATTATTCGTCTTCTTATAGATAATTATTCTATTGATTGCGCTTTCAAGTTCTCTAACGTTTTTTTGAATGTTATTAGCGATATAGTCCAAGACGTCAGCAGGGATGCTTACATTTTTTTCTTCTGTTTTTTGTTTTAAAATAGCCATTCTTGTCTCGTAGTCTGGGATGTTAATATCAGCAATCATTCCCCCATTAAATCTAGACTTTAATCTTTCGGTTATGGCAGGAATATTATTTGGGTGTCTGTCGGAAGAAAGAATGATTTGTTTGTTTTTTTGGTACAAAGAATTAAAGGTATGAAAAAATTCTTCTTGGGTCTTATCTTTTCCAGCAAGAAACTGAATATCATCAACTATTAATACATCAATATCCCTTAAATTCTTCTTTAATTCTTCTACGCTTTGATTTCTAATAGCATTAACGATAGTAGAGATTAATTTTTCAGCTGGAATGTATCTTACTTTTTTACTAGAATCATTTTCTTTGATCTTGTTTCCAATAGCTTGGATTAAATGAGTCTTGCCTAGTCCTACATCACCATAAACAAATAAAGGATTGTAGTTCTTGCCTGGCTCTTCAACGACAGACATAGAGGCCGCATAAGCAATTTCATTAAATGGTCCGATAATGAAGTTGTCAAAGGTATACTTAGGGTTAAGGTTAGTTTCTTTGCTAACTTCTAATTCAGAAAACCCTAATTGTTCTACTGTTTCTTCTTTTTTTGTTCCCCTCTTTCCCGAAGTGTTTATTTTTATATTTACCGGAGTGACGACATATCTTATTTCCTTAATTTCTTCGTCTAATGATTTTAATATTTTTAAAATATCCTTGTGGTATTTTTGTTCTAGCCATTCTTTAGAAAAAGAATTAGGAACAGAAACAATTACTTCATTGTTTTCAATAGAAGATATTTTTGTGTTGGCAAACCATGTTGCAAAGTTGGCCGGAGAAATATTCAATTGGATTTGTGACAAGACTGATTGCCAGAGCTCCTCATTAGTCATGGTTTTTCATTTATTAATATTAACCATATTATACCTTGAATGATGTCAATAAAGCAAAAAGCCTTGTAAAATCAAGGGCCTAAACAAGCGATGTGGAAAGACTGGGGACAAAAGGTTAATAAAATCTAGTACAAAATAAGGCTAAAATATGGTATAATAATAATATGATACCGAAATATATCGAACCATTTTTATGGTCTTACGACCTTAAAAAAATAGATAAAAAGAAAAACAAAAAAAGGATAATAACCAATATCCTTAATTTGGGAACTAAAAAAGCAACAGATTGGTTAGTTGATAATTATACAAAAAAAGAAATAAAAGAAGCGATAATTAATCCCCTACCTGGAGAATGGAATAAGAAATCTTTGAATCTTTGGTCTATCGTTTTTAATGTTAATCCTAAGATTATTCAAAAGAAAAAATGTTTTACAACATTTTAGATAAAAAAAGAATAGGAATTCTTCCTCTATTCAAATCTTTCAAAAAAGATTTTTATTTAGCGGGAGGAACTGCCCTTGCCTTGCAAATAGGACACAGAGATAGTGTTGATTTTGACTTTTTTTCAAAAAAAGATATTGACACTAAACAGGTTTTTAACAAGGTCAAAGAGGCATTTAAAGGATATAAGATATTAAAAGTCCAAGAAGAAGAAAATACCTTAACAGTAATAATAAACGATAGCATTAATATAAATTTTTTTGGATATAATTATAAGCTTATTAAGCCGACGATAAAAGAAGAGTATTTTAACCTTGCATCCATTGAAGACATCGGATGTATGAAATTTTCAGCAATAATTGGAAGAAAAATTAATAAAGACTATATAGATTTATATTATATCCTTCAAAATATAAAATTAAGAGATCTTTTGGATGCAGCAACAAGGAAAATGCCAGAATTAGATAGTAATTTAATTATCAAAAACCTAGCTTATTTTAAAGATATTGATTCGCCTCCTATTAAATTTAGAAATAACAATAAAGTATCCCTTAAAGAGGTGGAAAAATATATAAAAAGAGCCATAGTTTTAAATTGACCAAAGCCGTCTTTTTTGATATAGTCTACGTATTAATCAAGATAAAATAATAATATGAGTTTAACTTATCAGCCAGCAAAGAAGAAGAGAAAAAGATCTCACGGATTCCTAGAAAGATCGAGCACTAAAAGTGGAAAGAAGATTTTAGCTAGTAGAAGAAATAAAGGCAGAGCTAAATTATCTGTCTAATTAATTATGTTGCCTAAAGAAAACAGGCTCAAAAAAGAAAAGGAATTCGAAGCAGTTTTTAAGGGAGGAAGAACATTCCGAGGCAAAAGTGTTCTCTTGAGATATCTTATAAACGGAACCAATGAAACAAGAATCGGCTTCGTCGTCAGTAAAAAGATTTCTAAGCTAGCCGTTGAAAGGAACAAAGCAAAGAGAAGAATGAGAGATATTGTCAGGCTCAAAAGGGATGACCTTAAAAAAGGATTGAGCATCGTAATTGTTTCCCTTCCCCCCATTAAAGGAATGGCATTTAGGGAAATAAAAGAAGATCTAGAAAAGATTTTAAGTAAAGAGGAATTAATAAAATAAAACATTGTGAACATTTTTTCATTAATCTTTAATTCTATTCTCTACCAGCCGATGCTGAATTTTTTAATATTGATATATATCTATACCAATAATTTTGGTATTGCAGTTATCGGGCTTACTCTTTTAATTAGGCTTCTAACAAATCCTCTAAATCAGAAAGCATTAGAATCTCAAAAGGCTATGTCCGAAATCCAGCCTAAACTTAAAGAGATACAGAAAAAGCACAAAGATAGTCCAGAGAAACAAGCTCAAGAAATGATGGCTTTGTATAAAGAAAAGAAGTTTAATCCTTTTTCAGGAATATTCCTTCTTTTTTTACAGATCCCTATTATTTGGGCACTGTTCTATATTTTTAAAGGAGGAGTAAGTATTGATCCTTCTCAGATGTATTCTTTTGTTCACTTCCCTCAAACAATAAATCCATACTTTTTAGGAATTGATTTATCTAAGCCTAATATCTATTTAGCTATTCTTACTGCTATCGCTCAATTCTTCCAAGCAAAAACATCAACTCCGCCAGCTCCAAAAGAAGGAGCAGACGACAAAGCATCACAAATGACGAATATGATGCAGAAGCAAATGGTCATATTTATTCCTTTGATTACCCTTTTTGTTCTATACAATCTTCCTGCTGCCCTAGGTCTTTATTGGTTAATAACTACCCTATTTACTATTTTCCAGCAGAGGAGTATTTTCAATAAAAAAGAAATATGATTGACGCTAAAGAATTAGAAAACATTAAAGAAATCATTAAAGACTTTTTTCTAAAAGCTGGATTTATTGTTGAAGTAGATGGTAATTGCTCCAATAGAGACAATGAAGATGTATTAGAAATAGAAATTAAAACTTCAGAGGCTCAGAATTTAATAGGAAAACAAGGATTAGTTTTAGCCGACATTCAGTTGCTTTTAAGGAAAGTTATTAAGAAAAAAATCGAGAAAGAATTTTATTTAAGTCTTGATATTGATGGTTACAAGAGAAACAAAGAAAGTTATTTAAGAGGAGTTGCTCAAAGCATTGCTGATGAAGTTTCAAGAACCAGACAAGAAAAAGAGCTCCCCTATACCTCTTCTTTTGATAGAAGAATCGTGCATATGGAGTTAGCTGATAGAAAAGATGTCCTTACTGAAAGTATCGGAGAAGGAGAAGAGAGAAGAATTATTATTAAGCCAATCATTTAAGAAAAACCAGACATTGAAAGTCTGGTTTTGTTTTACAATAGTTCTTTTGCTTGTTTTATCTTTACTACTTCTTCTGGGCTAGTAGTGATTATTTGGTCTTCGGTGTATGAAGCTACAATTCTAATAGCGACGTGTTTTTGTCCAGCAAAGAATATACCCTCTCCTACCGGAGTTTCCAGTAAAAGGAACTTTTCTTGGTCAGTCAAAGTAAATGTTTGCTGAATTAAATCAATTGTAGCCGGACTCTGTTTTAATAATAATTGGATTGAAGAGTTGGTAATAATTGGTTTGCCATAATCAGAACGCATAAAATCAGAAACATCTTGAGTGATTGTTGTTACCCCTAGCCAATATTTTCTGGCTCTTTTACAGATTCCGAACAAGAAAGAAGCACCATCTTCAGTCTTCATCATCCACCAGGCTTCATCAATAACTAATAATCTTTTCTTTAATACTGCCCTGGCCGTGTTCCAGATATAACGCATAATGATGAACATGGCCATTGGTCTTAATTCATCTTCCATGTCTCTAATACCAAAGACAACCAAAGCTTTATTCATCGAGATGTTTGATTTTTGATTGAAGAAGGAAGCAAAGGTTCCTTTAGTGAACTTTCTTAATCTTTCAACTAATGATTCAGCTCCATCCATAGTTTCTAGAACAGATTCTAAATCAGACATAATTGGAACTTTATCAGCCCAGGTTTTAGGGTCGGAATTAGGAGTAATATCTTTAGCGGCATAAGTTTCCGATAGTCCCCTATCCATAATAGCATCCTCTTCAGGGCTTAAACCTCCAAGCATAATTCTCATTAATCCAACTAGGTTAATAGTGTTTGATCTTAAAACATCTTCAGGGGTTTCGTCTTCTCTTGGTTCGGGCAAATCAAAAGGATTAATATGACTGTCAGAACTTAAAGATATTTTAAAGAATGATCCATCAACGGCTTCAGCTAATGTTTTGTACTCGTTTTCAGGATCAAGAATAATACATTCAGAGCCCATCATTAAGGATCTCAAAATCTCAAGTTTAACTGCGTATGATTTACCAGAACCAGATTTAGCGAAGATTACCATGTTAGCATTTTCCATGCTAAATCTATCAAACAAAACTAGTGAATTATTGTGCTTGTTGATGCCAAAAAGTATTCCTTCATTTGAACTTAAATCAAAGGAAACGAATGGGAAAATACTAGATAGCGGAGTTGTATTTAAAGTATTGTGTATTTGTAGCAAATCGCTTCCATAAGGGAAAGAAGAAATCAAGCCTTCTTTTTGTTGGTATAGGGCTGGTTTAATATATATTAATCTAGCTTCAAGAATTGATCTTAAAGTTGTTTCTACGGTTTCTAACTCTTTAACGTTATCAGCGTAGACAGTAATATATAGTCCGAACTTAAACATTTTTTCTTGAGCTGTTTGCAATCTGCTTCTCAAGTCTTCTAGATCTTGGTAAGCAGTTTCTAAGGCTGGGTCTCTAATCAATCCTTTCTCTTCCCTTTCCATGATTTCTGCTTGAACTTCAGTAACACTTTTCCTTAACTGTTTTAAGATAGTTCCTGTTTCAATTGGGTGGAAGAAAAAAGAAATATCCAAAGGAATATCCATATTAATAATTGGAGAAAGCCAGCCAGTAGTTAAATATCTAGGATAGGAAAAAACAAAGTAGGTTTTAGCTAGTTTTTCTTCCATTTGAACATAATTTTGGTTTACCTCAATAGAGGCAGGAGCGATTATGTCCATTGCAGTCGTCATTTCTTTTTCCAGGAATTTCTCCTGTTTTGGTTTGTTTCCGAATAAGCCCATATTTTTATACTATAACTTCAGGCGGCAAATCAGGATAATATCCTAATTCTGCCTGTTTGGGATGATGCAATCCCCATAATAATTCGATCAACTCTTCAGAACCCAAAGTAGCAGATTTTAATCCGCACCTTCTGATTCCGAGCGATACATATTCCATTCTTTGCCATAATTGATATTTGCCGTTTTGAAATTTCTTTTCGGTCAAGGCGGTTTTGCTATCTTTGCTTCCTCCTGAAATGTTTGGCAATTCAGTCATAGGAAAATATGGAACAACAACATAGAAGCTTTTGCTCATAATACTACCATTAGCAACTATTTCTTCAATAAAAGCTCTGTATTCAGCGGTTTGTATTTTTAATAATTCGTTTTTTTGTTTGTTTTCTAAATCTTTAATTTTATCAATATATCCAGTAATATTTACTTTTCTTGAATTAACAATAATCTGACAACTGAAATCAAGAGAGTTTAAAAAGTTTTGGAATTGATAAATAATAGCCATTTGTTCATCTTCAGACTTCAAAGCAAAGTTTAAAGAAGAAACCAAAAGAATTCCTTTTAAGGATTTGTCTTTCATAATCATTACCCCTTCCCTGATTTGCTCGACAGGCATAAATTGTTGAGATGGAACTCTTGTCATGGATTTTTATCAAAGTCTATTTTCTTAATCATCTCTCCTATTTTTCCTTCTTGTTTTACTTTTAAAGGAGACTTTTCTTCTTTTACTGTTATTTCTCTCCTTATTCTTTCCGTTGATAGGAATACTGGAGATTGTTTTCTTCTCCAAAGAAATATTTTAGGATTAATATTAAAGTTGGCCCAATTTTTCATTACTGTCGGTAGTCCCTGCCCTTCTATTTTAGTGAAAGATATGGTTAAAGCTGCTCCCACTAAAACTCCAGCAATTAAAAGAAAAAGAAAGAAATTGCTTTGGCCGATAGAAAAATACATAAAGAAGCAGGCAGCAATCACTCCTCCAACGAGAAGACTTTGCCTTATATTTAGAGGCCCCAATATTTTGGCCTCGTGCTCTATGAATTGAGGAACTCTGTATTGCATATTAAATTAAAGGTTCTTTGTATTGATCTTTGGGATTAACAGGTTCCACCTTTTTCGTTTCCATTTTTGTTTCTCCCTGTTCTTCCTTCTTAGTATTATCCACTAATTCCTTCTTCTCTGCAACGTCTGGAGAGTATAGTTTGTTTAAAGATATCCTTAAATGGCTGAATATTCTACTATCTATATCCCAGCTGATGCTTCTAGCTTTGTCAGTATCAAGATTTAATTCTAATTCAAGGATAATTGGGAATTCTCTTATCGGTAATAATCCCATTAAGGTTTTGCCAACGTATTTAGTTAATTGTGATTTTGTTTCGTCGTCAGTGATTCCGTTCTTCTCACATATTTCTGAGACAACATTAAAATTCTCTTCAGAAAAAAGAGCTTCTTTAATATTGTCTGGAAGGGTTTCGTAGGTCTTCCAAAAGAATTCTTCTGAGTTATCTTGTTCTTCCATATTCCTATTTTAGCACATATTTAATTTTGGGCAATATTTTTTATTGAAGAATTGAGCTATTTTAAATATTTAACCATCATTATCTCGTCTTCATATTTCCCATAATATTTTGCCCCTCCCTTAATCGATCCTATTTTTTGGAATCCCATCTTTTTGTATAGGTTTTGAGCTATTTTATTTCTTGTAAAAACATCAAGAACAACTATTCTTAGTTTGAATTTTTTAATTCCCTCTTCCATTACTTTCTTGAATAGTTTCTCTCCGAGCCCTAATCCCCTTGCCTCTTTTTTTATTATAATGCCCATTTTACCAATATGGCTTTTAATATTTTCATTTTTGGTTATACTAGCGTTTCCCATTACTTTTCCGTCAATGATTAAAAACAAAAAAATAGAATTTTTATCTTTCATGATCCCCCTAAGGTAATCTTTTTCTTGTTCAAGGGTTGGTTTTTCTTGCACAACAATCATTGCCTTTTCTTCAACTAAAGAATTTATCATTGCAAGTAAAGATTTTAAATCAGATATCTTAGGAGGCCTTATTTCTATTTTTGGTTTTTGAATTAGGTTTTTCATATTTTTACTATTCTAATTTATATACGTCACATTTATATTATATATCTAAAAATAAAAAGCACCAATAACATTAATATTGATAAAATTGAAGAAAAGAATATACTTATAGCAAATATTAAATTATTTTAGCATCAACTTCTCCTCGTAGAAAGGAAATTCTTTTGAAAACTGGCCTTTCTTTTGATATTCAAGAAAGCAATTACGAAGAGGACATGAGTTTGCAGATGCCTCCTGGTGATCTCTCAGAATATCTTTCTCTAGGTAAGGCTAAATCGATTGTTGGTAAAAATAACGATGCAATAATTATTGCTGCTGATACTTTTGTTGTTTACAATAATAAATGTTTAGCGAATGTCTTTGATGATCCTCAGATTCTTATTAAGTTATGGTCAACGGTGATGCGCAGTCAAGTATTAAGGGTCTTAGATCAGAGAGCTGACAAATGTAGTGGTTGCAAGGCATGGAGTAGCTGCCTTGGCGGATGTTATCTTTTTGATTTGGAATAACCCAAACGATAGCTAATTTAATTGCCGTGCAGTAGAATTTTAATTCTACTGCTTTTTATTTTCTTATAGAAATAAAACTTTTCAGTTATTTTCTTTTTATATTACTTTTTTTAATTTAAAATATAATATATTTGTCGTGTAATATACCTTAAACGACTTTAATCTTAAAAAGAAAAGCCCCTACAAAGGAGCTTAGTTTAAATATTATTTAATCCAAAGGTTTTTAGATGTATTTCTTTGGCTTCTTTATCAGACAATTCTTCATAGGTCACTCTTAGAGTGTATTTTTTCTTATTCCCTATTTGATAAACACCAACAATATTGATGCTCCAGATATTTTTCTTGTTAATTTTCTTTTCTAGATCTTTTAAATATTCAAAGATAGATTCTTCTTTATTTAATTCAATATTAACATCTAAAGATATTAATTTTTGAGTTAATTCAACTACTGGATTATTATTTATTCCAGTCAGCAATTTTGTTATTTTTTGAATATCAATCTCAGCAAAATACAAGTTTAATTTTGTTTCTGATGGTCCTAGCTTGTAAATAATACCAATATTTTGATTGTCAGTATAAATATCCCAGCATGATTCAGGATTAGATATTTTTGGCTTTGATTTAGATTCGAAATACTTAATATCTTCAAACCCAAGCAATCTTAATAATGATTCAACTTTATCCTTGAATTGAGGCAAGGCATTTCCCTTGGAAGCTGATAATATTCCTAAGGATTCATTTTCAATGTATTTTTTGTTCTTTTCTCCGAATACTTTTCCTATTTCAAAGATATCAATGTATTCAATGCCCTTTTTAAAGTATTCATTGGCTTGATTCAATAACCCAACGGCCATTGATTGCCTTAAATGAGGATATAGGTCGTTAACGGAGTTCTGAGTAGAGACTTGATTTAAATCAGAATAATTGACACTCGCATTAATTCCCTCTTGGGTTAATGGCCAAGACAATGTTTCATCAAAACTTAAGGCAGATAAAATATCTCTTATTTTCTCTGACAAAATAATATTCTTAGGAGTGATATTTTTAACTACCTTTAATTCAGGTATTTCATCAGTTGGAATACGGTCATATCCATATATTCTTATCACCTCTTCAGCTAAGTCTTCAGGTAAAGATACATCCATTCTGTAAGTTGGAGGAATGATAGTTAGTTTATTATTCTTAGTAGTAATATCAAAATTTAAACCTTTCAATATTTTTAAAGTATCTTTAGGGCTAATTTCAATTCCTGCTAATTTACTGGGCAATTCTTTATCAAATTGAATTTTAGGAGAAACATATTTTTTAGGATAATAACTGAATAGTTGGCTAGTAACTTTTCCTCCGGTATGTTGTAAGATTAAAGAAACTAACATTTTCATAGCATAGTCAGCTCCATTAGGATCAAGATCTTTTTCTAGTCTCCTACTAGCTTCCGTGGTTATATTCAAGCTTCTAGAATTTTTTCTGATAATTGAACGGTCATAGATAGCTATTTCAGCAATAACTGAAGTAGTATTAATATCAATGCTGTCTGACTTTCCTCCGATTATCCCAGCTAAAGCTAAAACATTCTTTTCATCTCTGATAATAATTTCATTATTATTTAATTTTGTAACTGAACCTAATAAGGTAGTAATTTCTTTGAATTTATCATTCATTGACCAATAAATAGTTCCCTCTGTTTTTTGGTAGTCAATTAAATGAAAGGGATATCCAGTTAGCATCATGACGTAATTAGAAAGATCAACTAAAAGTCCAGCACTATTTAATCCGTAATGAGCCATATATTCTTTTAACCATTGAGGAGATTCTTTGTTTTGAACGTCATCAATTTTAATAGCTAAAACTCTTTTTACGCAATCAGTAGCTTCTACTTTAATATCTAGTTTTCTAGTATTTTTACTAATTGGCTTTACGGTTGGAATAGATACTTTTAGGTCGTAGTAAGCAGCTACTTCGCGAGCGAGACCGATAACTGAAAGACAGTCAGCGCGATTTTGTCTGATTTCTAAACTTAATAAATAGTCCTTTTTCCCTTTGTAAGAAACCTCAGTAAAGCCATCCATCATGAAGCCAGTCAAAGTTAAAGCCTCCCCTACTTCTTTAGGGCTAGCTTTTAATCCAGGGACTAATTCTTTTATTTGGCTATATAATACTTTCATTTTCGTAATATTTATATCCTAAGTTTCCTCCTAATAATGTTCTAATATCAGTAATCTTGTATTTAGCCATTACCCAGCGATCAAGTCCTAATCCAAAAGCAAAGCCAATATATTTTTTAGTATCAATTCCTGCCATCTTCATTACGTTAGGATGGATAATGCCTGCTCCTCCCATTTCAATCCAGCCAACGTTTTTACACAAAGGACATCCTTTGCCATGGCAGTTGAAACACTGCATGTCTGGTCCTACTCCTGGTTCAACTTCGGGATAGTATTTATTTCTGTATCTAGTGACTACATCTTCTCCGTACATTTTTTTAAATAAGACTTGGAAGGTTCCAAATAAGTCTTTTAGGTTTGTTTTTTCAACCACAACTACTCCTTGGTAATGATGGAAAACAAAATGATTACTTTTGTTAACGCTTTCATTCCTGTAAACTCTTCCTGGAGAAACCACTTTGAAAGGAGGCTTGAAGTTGGCAAGAGTACGGGCTTCAATCGAGGATGCTTGTGTTCTTAAAAGGAAATCTGGTTCTTTAATATAGATAGTATCTTGCATGTCGCGAGCTGGATGATCAGCCGGAACATTCAATCTTTGGAAACAAAATTCATCAGTTTCTATTTCTGGTCCATCTACAATACTAAACCCCATGCCAATAAAAAGCTCGTTCATTTCTCTAATGGTTTTTGAGATTGGGTGTAAGTGTCCTATTTTTGGGGAAGTTGGATTAATATCTTCTGATTGCGATTTAATGTTTCCTGATAGCTCCCCTCCTTTTACTACCTTCTCTTTTTCAGAGAATAATTCCTGAGCTTCTTTATATGCTTGCTGAATTATTAAAGCAGTAGTTTTCTTTTCTTCTACTGGTAATTCTTTTATTTTTTTAATCAATAGTTTAAAAGATCCAGTGTCGCTAAAATATTTATGCCACAGCTTTGTTATATCAGAAGAAGACCTAGCTAATTGTAGGTCATTTTTTAATTCTTCCAGTAGTTTTTTAATTTCTTCTTCCGTCATGATATTAATATCTTAACAAAATATTCAAAATGTTTAAATATTGACAAAATGATGCAAATATTACATAATAGTATTGTTCTTTGGCGGAGCCAAGGGATATTACTATTACAGTAATCCAGAAACCTTTACAAAGGAATATTCAGAAAGGAGCGAATGATATGGTTGCGAAAAAGACTGAAGAAAATGTAAAGATTGAAGAAAAAGAAGACCGGAGAGAAACTTCGAGAAGGAGAATTTTTGAAACCTTAAGGAGAGAAGAGGAAAGCAAGCAATTTCGGGCTTTTATTTTTGGGCTGTTTATTTTTGGATTCATCGTGCTTTTCGAATTTTTATTCCTTTACGGCTGGCTGAGCACAATTGTTAAAATTATTACTATCCCCATTGCCTTTTTCTTGGTTCAGTATTTTATATGGTCACCTAAAGATACAGGCTGGGGGGCCTGTCCTGAAGAGGGTTATACCAAGGCTGTAATGCATGGTAATCAATTTGCGGGCTTTATTGGTCTCCCCAGTGGAAAGGCTTTTACCAAAGACTGGGACGTTGTTAATTATGATCATCCTGAAGCATGCAATCGTAATGATTTTTCTATTATGGGAATGCATTTAATTTTTAAATGGCCGTTTGCCAAAATATATTGGAAGGAAACAGAATGGGAGCGATGGTATCCAACCACAAAAACAGCTGTCATTAGGCGGGAAATTTTAAGGCAGTTTTCTTTACTTCCCTATCCCCACTATATTGAAACTGAGGATGCTGAAGATAAAAAACGTATGAAGTTAAGGGTGAAGAAAAATGTCGTCATGAGACTAACCAATCCCAAGAAAGCGTTATTCCAAGTAACAACATCTTGGATTGATGTCGTTAAGCCGATAGTGCAGGCTGGTTGCACTTCCTATATTAAGCGTTATTCTTTAAAAGAAATGCTATCAAATAAGAATGACCTTGGAAATGAATTGCTTAAAAATATGCCTGATCCGGAAGGAAAATATGGGTCATTAGTGGAAATGATTGAAGCGGTTTACGGTGTCAAAATCGAAAGCATTTCCGTGCTCGATATTTCTGGTTCTGACCAGGATGAACAGGACGCGATTAAAGCTATGGCTATCGCTGAATTAGAGAAAGAAGCAACTTTAATTAAATCTAGCGCTATCGCTCTATCTTCAGTAATTGAGGGCGTAGATGCTGTCTTTACGGCAGTTGTTCATGCACTCGCAGATAAAAAGGATGATCAAAAGGAGCAGCAGACAGAATATATTAGAATTGAGAATCAAATCAAAGAAATAGCCAGAAATGACGCGGCAGAATTCCAAAAGAAATACGGATACCTATTCGAAAAGTGCTTCGCATTTATTTACAAGAAGATGGTGCTTAAGGATGGCAAAGTTGTTGAGATAACAACTCCCGATTCGAAAGGATTGACTGGCGATTTTTTGTCCATGATCGCAACAGCAAGAATGATGAACAATAGTGACAACAAAAAAGAGGTTGGTGGCCCCGTTACAAATAACGAGGAGTAACCAACCCTATTTTTTTATTAATGCTTTTAATCTCCCTCATCTTCTTTAATAACTTTATTCTCTTTAGATAGTTCTTTCTCCCATTCTTTCCTTGTCTTTTTTTCTTCTTCTTCTTTTTTCTTCTCTCCTTCTAACACTTTTTCAATCATACTATCTGTTGTTTTTTTAATAGTATTTTTTCCTACTTGTCCTACTTTAGCACCAAAAGATCCGGCTATGGTGCCTCCCGTTTCGATTCCAATCGCTAATCCCTCCTTGCCCCCACTTTTAATTCCTTTTTTTACGCCAGTTCTTTCCCATGCTCCTTTTGCCCCGCCAATTATTGCTCCGCTAACACCTCCACCAATTGCTCCAGCTATTTGACCACCCGTCTCAGCAATTTCTGTTAATCCTCCTTTTCCCCAACTATTTCTTATTTCCCCTTTAACGATATTTTTAAAAGAACCTCCTTCTTTTATTTTTCTAATTTTTTCTTCATGTTCATCTATTTCTTCTTCGGTGGCATGATCATAGCTAAATTTATCTTCTAAATCCGCGATTTCTGTAGCAGTCTCTTTTTTTCTTACAGCCCACTTGCCTGCTCCTATCCCGGCTCCAGCCACCCCTCCGATAACTTTATTGCTAGCCATCAATGCTCCCCCAACAACCCCCTCTTTTTTAATAGTATCTTTTCCTGAGTCCCATCCAGCCTTCATGTATTGACCCACCGTAGGAGGAGGCATATTTGGGTCGTCTTTTGATGGGTCTCGCATTACCCATCTTCCTGCTCCCACTCCTGCACCAATTGCTCCTCCAGCAGCAGCAGCTCCAGTGGCTCCCAAGAAGCCAACCCCCTTTTTCCCCCAGCTAGTTAATTCAGAGCTTAATTTATCAGCTGCGTTGCTGGCAGTAGAAATAGTTATGAAAAAACCGACAATTAAGAAAATAAAGGGCAGAATATAACTCAGGAGCGTGCCGAAGGTTACATCGCCAGTGACGTTTTCTAGGTTGTTCCCTATCAATTCCCCTGTTGCAACTAATAATTTATTGCTGATATATAGTGAAAATCCTGCCGGAATTCCGATAACACACCATTGAATAAAACTTTCCCACCAATTATCCCAGAAGGTTACGCTAGGAAATATTTTTTTAATATATTTTGATTGTGGTATGTCCTTAATAACAAAAGAAGCAAAAGCTAAGGGAGATATTATTACTAATATCCAAAGAATGACTGTCCTTGCAACAAACAAAATAGCATAGAGAAAAAAAATAACAATTGCAAAAATACAGAAAAGAGATGCTATAAAAGTATAAGCAAATTTCATTTCGATGCTGCCACTCAAAGCAGGAATAGTTGTATGGAGGAGGGTGTAAATAGCTTTTGAATAGCCACTGCTTATTCCACCAGTTGTCATGCTGGCGGTTATTATATTTGCTCCTTCAATAATAAAGCCGCAGATTATGGGAGTAAAATTAATTAGCAGCGCTATCGCGATAAAATTTATTAGATTTTTTTTGGCCTTATCTCCCTGATTTCCCAATATTATTGTTATTGCTACAACAACCAAACCCAATACTAAAATTGCATTGGCTATATTTTTGACTATTCCCCACCCTTCTGAAATATAAGGGTTGTCATTTGAAGTAAAACCTAATGAAGAGGGGCCCCCAGTAATAGACCAATCAAGAGTTTTCTCTGCAAGATCCATAAAGTTTAGAACCGTAGCACTTATCATGCTGTTTACGGCGATAAGTATAGTATTGGGTATGCAGTCTTGAAGCTTAGTAATGTCGCAACCAAAGCCTTGCGATATTGATGCAATGCCAGAGGCTACCCAAATAGGAGATCCTATGGGGAAAAATGTTAAGCCTAGTGCTGGCCCGGCGGGGTCATCAGCCCTAACATTTGATAGCGGTAAAAAAATTGTTATTGCTATTATAAAAACAAAAAATATTTTTATATACGAGTTAATAATTTTCATATATTATTTAATTACATTATACATAAGAAAAAAAATAATGTAAACAAGATTTATAAAGATTATATAAAAAAAGACTGGGAAATTTTTTGGATAACTATCCAAATTATTTTCCAGTTAAATTGAACCATGAAAGTTACGCTTTTCTTGATCACAGGCATAATCTTTTTTTGCCCATTCTTGGTAGGCTGGATTGAACACCTGTTTTTTGTTCACAATTTTATACATCGGCGGCGGAAGAGGACGGTTGTCGCAGTTAAATTGCTGTTGCAGTCCCTCTACTGACGGCATCGTTGGTGCCGATGATGTGTTGTCTCCTGCGATTACTGCTGTAGCTACCACGATGATAGCTATTGTCGCGCCGATACACAGTGCCATTATCATAGTCTTTGACATTTTTGACCACCTGCCTAAGTAATAAATATGTAAATATTAATGAACTATGCAATCTCTCCGAGACACAAGGTTCTATGATGATATTATAATACCACTATTAAATTTTGTCAAGATTGTATGCTTTTAGTCAATAAAGTATAATTTACATATATGCTTAATATTATTAATATTAAATTTACTCCCGAGGCTTTTTTTATGATTCCTTTTGCTTTAGGGCTTGATTTAGCCGGTATTATTTTATTTTGTTTTGGGGGTGATGATTTAGGAATACTAGATGCGCTAGGAATTGTATTTATAGGTTTTTGGTTGCTTTTAAGGGGAAAGAATAATTCCCTAGGTAAGGACAAAAAGGGAGCAATAAATAGCATCAAAAAATTTTTTACTGGAAAAACTAGCAAGTTTATTGTTCCTGCTTTTGGAGAATTAATTCCCTATATTGGAGCTATTCCCTTTTGGACAATATCAGTATTATTAAATTTAAGCGAAGAATAAAATGGGATTTTCAGAATATATAGTTTATCTTTTTAATTTCGCCTTAGCTATGGGAGCAGTTTTAGCTTTCATTGTTATTGTCGCTGCAGGAATAAAGATATTAGAATCTCGTGGTAATCCTTCTGAAATATCTGAAGCTAAACAAAAAATCATTAATTGCTTTATAGGATTAGCTGTTCTTTTGACTTCATATATTCTTTTAACAACAATTAATCCAGGAATTATAAACATTCAGAATATTAATTTGGGAAATACAGGAATAACAGTTCCCATTATTACCCCTATTCCTGTTGTAGAAGAAATTAAAAATTATACTTTTGAAGAAATACCATTAGGAACTATAACCGAAGGAATATTGGCTGGTAATTCATCAGAAAGAAACGGTCTCCCCTGTTATGAATATTTGGACGACGCAGAAAATCCCAAGGACGCAAGCGGAAGAATTGTCATTGGCGATACGATTGATCAAAATGGAGATGGATTAATTAATAGCAAGGATTACCTTTTTAATAAAGATATTTTTTATTGTATTAAATTATTAGATAAGGCAATAAAAAATAAAACAGAAATCCATCTTAAAACATTAGTAAACGAACTTAATTTATTATTACAGCAAAAATGTTTTTGTACTAATTGTTACGAGAAACGCCTTAATTGGGAACCAACTTATCCAGGGGATTCTTGCGATGTAGTGTTTTTTATTCCCTGTGTTCCATATAATGGCAGAGATTGTTCTAATTACAACCCAACTCCTTCTAGGTGTTCAACTTGCGACTATACTTGTGGTTGTTGCGGTAATTATCAAGATGGATGTAAGGATGCCCCTACATGGAGCGAGGAGAATAAAGTGGGTCAGCCTTGCAAAAATCCAGAAATAATTAATTGTAAAAGACAGGAAATAAAACAATTAGTTGATGGGTCTAGGCCAGAAGATTACTGCTATGAAGAAGGATATATTACTTGGTGGGATGAGAATAGCGATAATAGGAATGGAGTAGATCAAACATTGTTAACTTATCAAAAAGCTATGCAAAGAATGGCTTACTTCAAGCAGTACTATATAGATGAAGTTGCCGAACTTACAAAAGCTGAAACAAAAATGAAAGATCCTTACGGAGAAAGATTAAGTAGTGCAGAGCTATATAATAATGTAGAAACAAGAAGTAATGTTTCTGTAACCAAAGCTACTTTCGATGGTTATGATATTTCTAGGTATTGTAGAGAATCTAATTGTGTGGAATACGATACAGAGACAGATGAAGAAGGCAATCAAATAATTAAACTTGATCAATATGGGCAGAAGGTTTGCAATAAATACGATTTTAATGAAAAGAACAGAGTTTGCAAGACTGATGCTACGATGGAATGTGAAGATGATGACCAAGCTTGTAAGGATGCGGCTAATCAAGTTTGTAAAGATGCTGAGGGAGACGCAGAAAGAGAAGCATGTAAAGAGTATTACACTTATGCTGGAGACGCAGCGACCTTCTATTATAGTTCTGAATATAATGATGACTATAAAGGAGAGAATCAAGTAGTAGATCAGAGTGACAATAAATGTAATGTTGCGGAGCAGGACATAGATAAAGAAATGTATGGAGGATTAATTCCTATTGGAGAAACAGTTGATTATACTGAAGCTTGGGGCACTGAAGTGGCCAGAACAATTAAAACAATGATTGATGAGGTCAACGGAATAGCTACTACTGCTTTAACCATAGCGGACTTCCCTACTCAATGTGAGTGCGGAGCTAATTGTAAACAATCAGTTCCGATAGAATGCTGTTTTTGTCCCTGCGAAGGAGAAGGTTGTTGCCAGCCTAAGTCTTGCCAATATAATGAATGCAGTACTTGTGAGGCAAGGGAAGTTTACAAAACAAGTACTTGCGATACGCTTTCAGTCATCTATGCAAATGGTTGTCTTTCTTGTACTGGCAGGCCCCGACCATTGTATTCTTCTAAATCCGCAGCTAAGCCTAGTTACTATGTTTGTCCATTTAAAAATATGTGCAACTACGTCAGGTTGATATATCAAACTGGAGATATAAGCAATACATGTTTCTACGCTTCTTCGACTGACGAAGAAGAAACAGAGAAAGAAATAGAAAGAAAGAAAATAGGCTATCTTACAAGATTTGAAATAAGAGAAAGAATGTTATTTAACTTAGCAGGAATGAATATCACTAATGGAACTTTTTCTGCCGGAGCGGCTGCTCTTTTCCCAGAGCTTGATTGTTTGACTGGTTGTGATGAAGTCATATCAACTGGTATTACCTGTGACTCTTCAACATCTCCATCAATACCTAATAGATTTACATTGTTTAATATGTTAAAAACGTCAAGAGAAAGAATAACAGGCTGTGTTAAGGGATATAGTTTCCCATACAAGCAGACCGCTGATAATGTTAGGGTTATAAGTTGTTACGAGGCAGATAATTCTAGTTTAGTTATTCTTCCTGAATTCCCCTACCCGGATATGTCTAATGCAAAAGATGAAGATAATAATCCTACTCCATATATTAATTGTTATCCTTACAATAGTAGTAGCTTAACTCAATCCCAAAAAGAAATTTGTTTCTATAACATTAATCGTACAGGAACTGCTTCTAATCCAGGTTGCTTAACAATCACTAAGAATTATATGGACAATTATTACTGTTGCCAGTAATATTAATATATATGAATATTAAAACAATCATAGCAATAATTTTTTCTTTCTTTGCTTCTTCTCCTGTTTTTGCAATGGACTATCCTACATTTGCAGGAATCACTATTAGCGAAACAACCACAGCCACCGAATATATAGTTTACTTTTTTAATTTGGCAGTAGCTATCGGAGCTTTTATTGCGGTAATTATGGTAATTATGGCAGGAATAGAATGGGTAACATCTAGTGGAAATCCAAGCAAAGTGGAATCAGCAAAGGAAAAAATTACAAACACTATTTTTGGCATATGTGTTCTATTAGGCTGCTATTTGATTCTCAGGACTATTAATCCTCAATTAACTACCATCCAAATAGATAATTTAAGCTGTGAACACGGAATAGTTGTATCGGTCACCCAAGAATCTGATGGAAGAGTTAAACAAGAATGCATAGACAATAGTCAAGCAGAAATTAAAGATACAATTACAAGTACTCAGAGTTGGAATTTCCCTGCTAAATATTTATTAAAAGCATATACCTATTCAGAAGCTAACTACAAAGGAACAATAACAGAATTTGACTGTGGAGATACGGTTTGTAGCGGAGATATATCTGGAGCCAAGTCGCTTTATCTTGTTTTAAATAGTCCTGGTATTTATCTTTACGATGGCACTGATTTTGATCCAGAAAATCCAGCGGTTAAAAGCTATCCCCTCTTTACAGCAACAAGCATTCCTGATTTATCAAACAAAAATAGTTTTGATAATTTTACAAAATCAATTGATATTGTTAATCCGCCAGAAACGGCAACAACAACTACTAATTATGTAGCAGTTGCTTTTAAGAGTCAGAATTATCAAGGAAGATGCGCTTTTATAGCTCAGCCTAATGGTAATTTAGATACAACCACTGTAAACGGTTGGTACACTGATAGAGTTGGAAACAAAGCTATTTCTTCAATTATAGTTGCCAAATCCATTGTTGATCCTTCAGCAGTTAGCGTAGAAAGAGGAGAAGTTATCTTTTATACAAAAACTGATTGTGGAAAATCAGATAATGATCCGACCAATCAAATCAAATCATGTCGTAAGGACATACTTAATAATGCTAGCGGACAAGTCGATTTTTTAAGCACAGAAGGATGTATAAATAATAATATAGATCCAGTAACTAACAAACCAATTGGTTTCGTAGAAGGAGACGAAGTTATGTCTTTTGAGATTACGGGAGCAGCGGGATTAGTTTTAAGTACAGCCAAAAAAGAAGAGGGAGATGAAAGTACATATTGTCAGTATTTTAATAAATCATCTCTTGGTGGAGGAACTTGTTTTTCCTCAATAAGAGATACCCCTATATTTACAGTAGGAGGAAAAACTCCTCAATCATATATAATTTTACCAGACAATTAAAATGAAAAAAACAGGAATTACATCTTTGTTTTCCTTGTTGGGGATGTTAGTTATCTCCCCTGTTTTTGCAATGGACTATCCGACAATTGCTGGGATAACAATTTCTAGTTCAACCACAGCTAGCGAATATATAGTTTACTTTTTTAATTTAGCTATTGCTTCTGGCGCTTTCATCGCCGGTGCAGTTTTGTTTATGGCTGGAGTTGATTATGTTTCTTCTCGTGGAGAACCAGCAAAGATTCAAGATGCTAAAAACAAGATTAAAAATGCTTTTTTGGGATTAATAATCCTTCTTTCTTCTTTTATGATTTTAAACATTATCAATCCGCAGTTAACTAGTATTAAGATAGATCAATTGGGAACAACTGAAGAAACGGAGATAGTTATACCTGAAGGAACAGGAGTTTATCTCTATGATTCGCCTAATTATGTTTCGACAACATTGGATCCACTAAGAGTTATTGAAACCAAAGCTAATTTTGCCAATGAAAATTTTAATAATAAAGCACAATCAATCAAATTTGTTAATCCTGAGGCCGGCGACTTTAAGTTTGGTGCAGTTCTTTTTGCTCAAAATAGTAATTCAGATTCAGGCTCAGGATATGATTTAAGGGGAAATTGTTCTTTTGCTTTAGATAGTATTCCTGATTTAGACAGTGCGGTTGGAGAGCAAAATAATCCTGCGATTGGTAAGAATAATCTTTCTTCTATTTTAATTTTTGAAACTAAGGCTGGCTCAGCTAGTGTCACTTTGTATAATAGTATTGATTGCAAGAAAGGAACCGATGAGTATGAAAAACAGGAAGACGAAGAATCTATTTGTACTATTAGTGGTGGTAGCGGATTCAGCGATCTTAGTACGGCTTGTCCTCAATTTAAAGGAAATATTGTTTCAATAAAAACTAGTGGAGACGTCGGAGTTTTGTTCAAGGCAGCAAAGAAAGGTGTGGCTGGAAGATGTCAGTTTCTCGAATCAAATAATACTGGATGCATCAATACTGTAAAATACAGTTACGTTTACAGTTTTAACAGGAATAAATATGACCCGGCTGTTATTCCTCAATCTTTTATGATTTTTCCTTTAGTAAAGTAAACAAAGAAATCCATTGAGATAAAGACAATACTTCTGCTCTCTCCCCTGGCTTAAGATTATTATCTTCTAGCCATTTTTTTATTATCTCTTTGTTTATTTTTAATTGGCTGTATAGGTTGCCAATCAATTGTTTTCTTGGATGAGCAAACCCAGCTTTAATTAATTTAAAGAATTCATCATTCTTTTTGATTCCCTTAGGAGTAATGCGAATGAAAACACTATCTATTTTAGGCGAAGGATAGAAACATCCCTTGGAGACAGTGAATTGTATCTTAGGATTAGCATAATACTGAACAGCGAGAGCAAGAATAGACATATCTCCTGGTTTGGCGCAGATCCTCTGCCCTACTTCTTTTTGAATCATTAAAAAGATATCTTCGGGCGGGTTTTTAATTTCTAATAGGTTTCTGATTAAAACTGAGGTTAGATAATATGGGATATTGGCAACGATTTTGTATTTCTTAACCTTAATGTCCAGTTTATCATCATTAAATAACTTAAGAATATCTTCATTAATAATTTCTACGTTTTTAATACCCCCTTCTTTAATTTTTTGATTCAAAGCCTGTACCATTTCTCGATCCTTTTCTATACAAATAATACGCTTAGCTGTTTTAGCCATTTCAATGGTTATTGCTCCCAAACCAGGCCCTATTTCTAAGACAGTGTCATTAGGAGAAAGATTGACAGAGGTTATTATTTTTCTAATTTGGTTCTTGTCAGTCAATAGGTTTTGGCCTAGTTCTTTTTTGAGTCTTATTGTTTCCATAACTGTATTATACACAACCTTTTTGATTAATAAAGGGGTGAAAATTAGTGTGGAAAACTTCATTGACATCTAGGTGGATAGGTCTAAAATATATATTATCCAGATAGAAAGTCTGGAATTAAGAATTGTTAAGTATTGAGGGCTTTTAAACAGAAACCATGCAATCTAAGATTATTCTTATTCAAGAAAATATTAAGAAAATTATATATAGGATAGGCAAAAAAAGGCTTTTTTTGGCCTTTTTCGTCCTTTTTTGCTTGTGGGGCATGGTTTTCCTTAATCAGGATACTAACACCTCTAAAACGAGCGTTTCTAAGCTTCAGGACAGCTTTCTAAGTCTGGAATCAGCCTTCCAACCAATTACCAATAATTTAATTTTTGAACAGGGAAAAATCTTATCTGCTTTACCCTCTCCCCTGTTTGTTTCATCAGAGACCTTAGGGTCTTTATTTGATGAAGAGACACAAAGCAAAGATATTATCAAACATGTCGTGGAAAAAGGAGAAACTCTTTCTTCTATTGCTGACCAATACAATATATCAACAGAAACCATTCTCTTGGCTAATGAATTAAGTACTACTAAAATTCAACCTGGCCAAGAGCTTTTAATTCTACCAGTAAATGGAATTATTCACATGGTGGAAAAAGGAGAAACTTTGGATAAGATTGCGAAAACATACAGTGCTGCTAAAGATGAGATTATTAGCTATAACGATTTATCTTCTTCGGGAGATATATATATCGGAGATGTTTTGATTATTCCTAATGGAAAAATGCCTAAGCAGGTTACACCAACCAATACGACATCAACCCAGAATTACGCTCAAACAGTTTTACCTAATTCATATTTTATTGTTCCAGCTATGGGAACAGTTACTCAGGGGGCCCATTATTCATACAGTTCTAATGGAAAGGCATATTACACTGCTATAGATATTTCTAATGCTATTGGAACACCAGTTGTCGCTGCTGCCGGAGGTCAAATACAAATTACTAAAAATAGGTGGCCCTATGGAAACTATATCACTATTCTTCATCCTAATGGTGTGGTAACTCTTTATGCCCACTTAAGTTTCTTTGCTAGGGGCATAGAAGCTGGAGCCACTGTCTCTCAAGGTCAAATTATTGGATATATGGGTAATACTGGTAATGTTGTTAGAGGAGTTGGCGGGACTGGATCTCATTTGCATTTTGAAACAAGAGGATCATCTAATCCATTGACAGCTGTTTATAGAAGAGGAAGTAAGGTTTCTTACTAAAAACAAAACCGGACTATTATCCGGTTTTTTGATACATAAAAAGAAAAGGGTTATTCCCCTTCTCTTTTACATTCACTATTTTTGCATTTACAAACGTTACAAGTTTTAGCTTCGGGCAAAATAATTAATCTTTCTTCTGGTATGTCGCATTCGCAGTCAGGATTGCCACAGCTCTCGCATTTGCCATACGTCCCCTTCTCTATTCTTTCTAAGGCTAGATTAATATCTCTCAAACTTTCTTCGAGAGAGTGTTCAACTGGTAATAAGTTTTCGTATTCTTCCACCTCATCAACCTTATCTTCGGGAGTATCAGTTAGTTGAGGATAATTAGTTTGCCAATTGTCTTCACTTGTTTTATTAGCAAAGCTTTTTAATTGTTCTTCTAGTTCTAATTTCTTTTTTTCTAGATCATTTTTTCTTTGGGCGATAAATTCTGGTGTCATATTATATTTATTAACTTAAGAATGGCTGCAACTATTAATAAAAATATTATAGCTATTACTAGTCTTACCAATATTTTACCAGTTGCGGTTTGTTTTTTAGCCATGTTTATTATTTTATCTTTTCTTCAATACTCAATAGTTCGTCCTTTATCTGTCTAATTTGAGCAGCGACTTCTTGATATTTTTCTTTAATTATTTTTCTGCTTTCTTCTAGGTCTTTTACTTTATCCTCTATTTCCCAACGGTCTTTTTCAAGCTTTCTTCTCCCCTCTTCGGCTGTTCTTCTTCTTAACTCAATGTCTCGTAAGATAACTTCATCGGTAGTTTCTCCCTGTCTTCTTTCAAGAATTTTTATTTCATCTTCGACAGCTTTTTCTTTTAATCCAATATCAGTCAAAGCTTTATCTGACTTGTCTCTCTGTTTAGTATTGTCAAACATTTCTCTTTTAATATCTTCAACAGATTGGTTTAATGGCTTCAATCTTTCTTCTAGATCTTGTTTTGTTTGTCCAAGAATTATTCTATTTCTATCTCTTTTAAGTATCTCTAATTGTTGAAGAGTGTCTTTTTCTTTGGCTAAAACTTTTTCTGCATTTAAATCACACTCTCTTATCTGAAGCCTTAAAGATTTTATCTCATCTTCTTTATCGTATTTTTCTTTTTCGATTTCATTTCTTTCGTCCTCTACTCTCCACCTTTCTTTTTCGATTGCTCTTTTTTCTTCGGGAGTTTGAGCGATAGCTTCTTTGCTTTCTAAATCTTTTTTGATTTCGTCAGCTTTATTTTTCTTTTCAAGAATTAATTCTAACTTCTTTTTAATATTATCTACCTCATCTTCAATTTCTTTTTTTCTCGCTTCAAAAGGAGCCTTTTCTTCGGTTATTCCTTTTAGGATTTCTTCGAGTTCAAAAGTCGATTCAGCTATTTTTGTTAGTCTCTCTTCGTTCTCATCAACTATTTTTACTTCTTCTGTTTTTTCTTTTGATTCTTCTAATCCTAGCTCCTCAGCGCTTGGCAATTTTTCACCTTCTTCTAATCCTAATTCTCTTGCGCTAGGAATTTTTTCTGGCACCTCTAATTGTAAATCAGGAGTTGGTTCTTCAACTGGTAAAGTTTCTGGAACTTGTTCAGGTATTTCTTCTGGTTGAAGTTCTAGCTCTTCTGCCTTTGGAACTTCTGGTTCTTCAACTGGTAAAGTTTCTGGAACTTGTTCAGGTATTTCTTCTGGTTGAGATTTTTCTACTTCTAAAGCTTCTTCGCTAGGCGAATTCATAAAAGTGATAGGAGTCTCTTCTGGATTTTCTTCAGTTGTTTTAGAAGGAGTTTCTTCTTGTAGAACTTTTTCTTTGATATTGTCTTCGCTCTGGTTTGTTGCGAGCGCTAGTTCGTAAGCAAGATCTTCTGCTTTTTTAGTTTCTTCTTCTACGGAAAGAGGGCCTTGTTCGGGCATGGTGTCTATTTCCGGCCTTGGTAAATTAGGTTCAGAATATGGCTCCTCTCTTTGTTCTAGTATAAAACTTTGAGTCACCTCTTCCGATTCATTGCTTTCGGGATAGACTGATATTCCCTCAGCCTCTTTGATGTCCTTCTGCATCGTCCTAATTTTTTCTTTGTCTAAAAAAGTTTCCTGCATGTAGGATTTAGAGATTTAAAATTAAAAGGCGACTAACTTTTTATAAAATTATTTCCTCGCCTCCTTTAATGATAGATTAATTCTACCCTGTTCGTCAATAGAGATAACTTTTACCGGAACAACATCTCCAATCTTTAATACGTCAGTTACTTTGTTTACCCTTTCATTGGCTAATTGAGAGATGTGAATCATACCTTCTTGTCCAGGAAGAATTTCAGCAAAGGCGCCAAATTCAAGAATTCTTTTCACTTTTCCTTGATATATCTCCCCTACTAAAACTTCTTTGGTTAAATTTTTAATCCATTCAAGTGCTTTTTGTGCTGATGCTTCATTTTCTGCTGTTACAAAAACTTCACCAGTTTCTTCAATATCAATTAAGACTCCGCACTCATCAATAATTTCATTGATAATTTTGCCGCCAGTTCCGATAACATCTCCGATTTGATCAGGTCTGATTTTAATAATATATATTCTTGGAGCATTGGGAGATAATTCTTTTCTTGGCTCAGGGATAGTTTCCAACATCTTAGCTAAAATTTGCATTCTAGCTTTTCTAGATTGTTCTAGGGCATCCTTCATTATCTTTGTAGTTATGCCTCTAACTTTGATATCCATTTGTAAGGCAGTAATTCCATTTTTAGTTCCAGTTGCTTTGAAATCCATATCACCATAATGGTCTTCTTCTCCTTGAACATCGGTTAGAACAAGATAGTTTTTATCCTCAGTGCTTTTCTTATTATTCATTTCCATCATTAATCCCATGGCAATTCCAGAAACAGGATTTTTAATTGGAACTCCTCCGTCCATTAAAGCTAAACAAGCAGCACAAGTTGAAGCCATTGATGAAGAACCATTAGAACACAGAACTTCAGAAACAACCCTAATTGTGTAAGGGAAATTTTCAGCATTAGGAATCATTGAACGTAAGGCTTTTTCTCCAAGCATGCCATGTCCAATTTCTCTTCTTCCCGGTCCTCTTAGTGGCCCAGTCTCCCCTACGCATGATGGTGGGAAATTGTAGTGATGCATAAATCTCTTCTTTCCGTTTAATTCCATCTCTTCAAATATTTTTTGATCTCCCGGGCTACCCAAAGTTAAAAATGATAGAACTCTAGTTTCTCCACGACAGAATAATCCAGTTCCATGGACCCTAGGAATAACATTAACGTCACAGCTCAATTCTCTAATTTCATCTGATGTTCTTCCGTCAAACCTTATCCCCTTTTTAATTATATTTTCGTGAACAGTTCTTTCTGCTTCTTTTTCAAAAAAAGCAAAGCCTTTGCGAGTTTTATCTGCGTCTTCATGTTTTTTAAGTAATTCTCCCAAGTCATCTCTAACAATATGAAGATCGTCAGTAGCATCTTTTTTTAAAATGTTTTCAATTCTATTTACCAATAAGTCCTTGACTTCTTTTTCTATTTCCTCATCTTTTTCTTTTTCTTCTAGTACGATTTTTTCTTTTCCAATTTTTTTAGCAATCTCTTCTTCAAAATTAAGAATATCTTCATGGTATTTTTTAGCTAGTTCAACTGCTTTTAAAATATCTTCTTCGGGAATTTCTGTCATTCCCCCTTCAATCATATTGATTAAGATTTCTTTTTTTGATTCTGACTTTAATCCTGACAATAATAAATCCATTGAACCAGATTCTCTTTCAGCAAATGTTGGGAAAGCAACCATTTTGCTGTCTCTCATTCCAATTCTTACTGGAGCAACAGGTCCATCCCAAGGAATATCAGATGTTGAAAGTACAATTGAAGCTGCAATTAATCCTAAGCTGGCTAAATCGCTTTCTTTATCCCAAGAAAGACAAGTAATAATAATTTGTACTTCCCTTTTAAAGTCTGCTGGGAATAATGGCCTAATGGCCCTATCAATTAGCCTTGATGTTAAGATAGATTGTTCGCTTGGTCTCCCCTCTCTTTTCATAAATCTTGAGCCAAGTATTTTTCCTACTGCGTAAAATCTTTCTTCATAAGCTACGGTTAAAGGAAAAAAATCGATTCCCTCGATTTCTTTTTTGCTCATGACAGCAGTGGCCATAAGACATGTTTCTCCAAATTTAACAAAAACGGAGCTATTTGTTCTTATGGCAAGATTTTTAAATTCTACTTCTAAATATTTATCGTCGATTTTAAGTTTGAAAGATTCAGTCTTCATCATATATTATTACCTAGGCTTTTAATCCAATCTTTTTGGTTAATTCCTTGTAAGAATTTTCATTGGTTCTTTCTAGGAATTTCAAGAGTTTTCTTCTTCTAGCAACCATTTTCAACAAGCCTCTTTTTGAACTAACATCTTTCTTATGTTTTTTTAGGTGTTCAAGAAGTTTTTGAATTTCTTCTGAAAGTAATGCTACTTGAACTTCGGCAGAACCAGTATCAGTTTCATTTATCTTGTTGTCGCTTACGATTTTTGTTTTTTCTTCTGTTGTTAACATATTTTTTATCTTTACTATATATTTTTTCGGGTGCCCCGTAGAGGGCTCGAACCCCTGACCTTGAAGTTAAGAGCTTCCTGCTCTACCAACTGAGCTAACGGGGCAAACACTGTCTATTGGAAAAATTTTAATGTGTCTCCTCCTCCACCTAGGGCAGTTATGAATCCTTTAACAATTGCCCAAGCTCCATAAATAACTACTAATCCAGCAATAATCCAGATTAATGTTTTTTTAGCTTGTTCCATTTTTCCTGGGTCTCCTGAAGAGGTCATTAAATTAATTGCTGCGATAACAATAACGATAGCAGCAATAGGGGGAACGATACTGAACATTACAAACTGAACAACATCATTTATCATTATTATAAAATCATCAAAGGTACAAGGATCATCCGCAGTATTTCCACAGTTAACTAATGGGTCCGTGGCTGCAAAAGCGGGAATAAAACTCAAAAACAAAAAAAACAATATTGAAGCAAAGAATAGTCTTTTTGTTCTTGATTTAAGCATGTTCATTGACTTTGTTATGTGTTTGGAGTATACCCTGGTTTTTAAAAAAAATCAAGCACAGTCTGTGCCCCCGGCAAGATTCGAACTCGCACCACTGGTTCCGAAGACCAGCACTCTATCCGTTGAGCTACGGGGGCTTAATCCTTCTTTTTAGCTTTCAGTCTGATTGGAGGGATTGTGTCTTGATCAAAGATTAACCGATTTTCCACTAATTCTTTGTAATTTGGGTTATTTTGTAAATCTTTGATTGGGCTCAATCTCTTAATTAAAACAGGAATCAAAGAGATAAGCATTAATAATCCAGCCATTTCATAACCTTTAAAAGAAAAGGAGAAGATTATTCCAGTTAAGAAAGACAAAAGTGTTCCGACTGAGGCTGTCCAGATTATAGTAAAGATTATGCAAGGAATCAAGGAGATAACTAAAACAGTGGGAGAAATGATTAAAAGTGCTCCGATTAGAGCGGCTAATCCTCTGCCCCCCTTAAAACCAAGGAAGCAAGACCAATTGTGTCCAATAATCGCTAAAACTCCACAGAAGACTTGGAATAAAATAGAGAAACCAAAGCATTGAGCAAGATAAACAGCCAAGGATCCCTTGGCAACATCAAAAATAAAAGTGAAAATTCCCTGCCATAATCCTACGTTTTTTAAGACATTAGAGCCAGAGTTCTTTTTCCACCCTATTTCTAGTAAGTTTTTATTAGTTGTGTATTTGGTGATTAAATACCCGAAAGGAATCGAGCCTAACAAATAAGAAATAACTAAAAGTATGATTGCTTTTATCATTTACTAGTTTTTATTTTTTTTAATTTGATCTAATAGTCTATCTTTGTGAGAAATAACAATAAGAATAGTTCCTAATAATACTGGATAAAATAATGTTGGTGCGGCGATAGATATCCACCAAATTGCATATATTTCACCTATTAATCTTCCAATAATCTGATCGGAAACAGATCTTTTAAGAAAACCTTTATTAACTTTTCCACCCATGAAGATTTCTAGAAGCATCATAAAGCAAAGGACAGTAAGTATCCAGCCAATAAATATTTTCCAATTTAAGAACAATAAGATTCCTAATAGCGAAGCCGCTCCCCTCCCTCCCTTAAAATTAAGAATTATTGAATAGTTATGTCCTAAGATAGAGAAGAATGTTCCTAATGACATAGCTAAGGCTAGATTGTCGGGAATGAAATGCATTGCTAGTGCAACAGCAAAAGCTGCTTTAAATGCATCTAATAAGAAAACAATAAGAAAAGAAATTAATCCCCAGACTTTTCCTTTTTCATGAGAAACAATTCTCAAAGTATTTAGGGCTCCAGTATTCTTAGAGCCGAAAGTTCTCATGTCTTTTCCTAAGAATAATTTAACATAGACCAAAGCAAAAGGAATCGAACCTAAAAGGTATGCTATTAAGGAAATTAAAAAATAATTAATGTTTATCATATTTTAATATTAATCTTCTATTGAACAGCACAAGACTGTTCCTGGACCAACATGGCAACCAATAACCATACTGGTTAAGCTTATAAACTCAACTTTAATTTGTGGATACTTATCTTCAATTAAAGTTCTTAATTTTTGAGCTGCTTCAAGATTATCAGCGTGAGAAATGGCTACTCGGCAAGTTTTGTTTTCAGAAAAAGGTTTTTTAGTAACATCTTCAAATTGTTTAAATAAAGCATCGGCCGTATCATTAGCTTTCATTCTTAAATTGGCTGGTTTTATTACCCCATCTTTCATTGAAAGAATCGGTCTCATTCCTATTTTTTGCATCTGAGTAAGAATAACAGAGACAGCATGGCTTAGTCTTCCTCCTGCTTCAAGCCATTTAGGGCTTTCTAGCATTGCGAAAAGAAAAACCTTAGGAAGAATTGTTTTTAGATATTCATACGTTTCTTCTACTGTTTTTCCTTGTTCAATCATTTCCATAGCTTTAATCGCAAGAAGACTTTCACTCAAGTCAGCATTAAAAGAATCGATGATAAAAATTCTTTTTTGAGCTTCATCGTCAAATAATTTTTTAGCTTGTATAGCTGAGTTATATGTTCCTGAAATTCCTGAGCTAATAGTGATAGCAAGTATTTTTTCAGAGTCTTTTAGTCCCTCTTCGAAAGCTTTTTTAAATGTTCCCATTGAAGGTTGCGATGTCTTGGGAGTTGTTTTTATGTTCTGCTTTTCCGCCTCCCTCATTTTTTCAAAGATATTCCCTCCTTTTAAAGATTCTCCTTCGGGCCATTCCATAATAAAAGGAACAATAATAAAGCCAAACTTATTGATAGCTTCTTCTGTTATTGATGCGCTATTGCCAATAATAATAGATACTTTTTTCATAAATTTAAATTTATTTTTCTAATTATTGGTTCCAAGAAAGAATTAATGTGTCTGGTCCGATATGTCCTCCGACAGGAAAACAAACTAAATTAATAAAAGAAATTTCCGTGTTTTTTAAATTTAAAATCATGGCTTTAAGTTTTTCTGCTTGTTCAGTGTTATCAGCATGAGTTATAGCCACTATTATTTTTTTGCCCGATTCTTGGACTTTTTTAGTGGATTTATCAAATTCTTCAAAAAGAGCTGAGGACAGGTCTTTGATATTTCTTTTAATTGCTACAATGTTTAATTTGCCATTTTTAAATCCGAAAATTGGTTTAATATCCATCTTTTCTGCTTGATTTATTATGGCATTTCCGATGGTGGGGAGTCTTCCTGAAGCTTCAAGCCATCTAGAATTTTTATATATTGCTACCATTTTAATATTAGGTATTTCTTTTGTAAGAACGGAAATAATGTCAGGGATATTCATTTTTTCTTTAGCTAAAGAAACTGCTTTAAGTACAGCTAATCCTTCACATCCAGTTCCTCTTAAAGAATCGAAAACATGAACTTTATCTTGCAATTCTTTTTCTAAGAATTTTTTAGCTTGCATGGCTGAGTTGTAAGCTCCAGAAATTTTTGAAGAAAAAGTAATACATAAAACTTCTTCAAATTCTTTTAATTTTTCTTTGAAGACAGAAAGAAAATCATTAATTGAAGGTTGTGACGTTTTGACTAACAGGTTTTTAATTCCTCTCCTCTCCCCTTCTCTCATTTTTTGGTAGACATTTCCTGGTATTTCTGAAAGTTCTTGAAAATCAATTTTGTATTTTACAACACTAATTTTATTTTCATTTGCTATTTCTTCGGGAATGTCACAGATTTCATCTGTTACAAATCCTATTTTTTCTTTATTTTCCATATGTTTGTAGACTTAAATTATTTATTCTTTTTTGATAATTTTCTTGGGTTATCTCTCCATTAGCTAGTAATTTATTTAATCCGGCATAGTACTGTTCTTTAATTTGAGAAGTAGGAATAGCTGTATCATAAAATCTAACCTCGTCAATATATCCGTCAAAAGTATATGTTACTGACGACACTGCGTTACCAATTCTAACCACTCCCGCTACATTTGGAGGTAAATTATTTACTTCCCCTCCACTATCTGTTTGATCGACTCCATTAATATATATTTTTGTTCCAGAGCTATTAAAGCTAACTGTTAATAAATTCCACTGATTGAATGCTATTACGTTTTTTGAATTAGTATATGTGCATGTGCCTGCATTGGCACAAAAAATAATTCTATTAGGGTCGTCCATTCTAAAATTATAACCATTTAATCCGTAAATATCTGTTCCTTTAAAAACTATTTTTGCTCCTCCTCCACCCGTACTTCTAGGATAGGCCCAGACAGAAATAGTTCCACCTGTTGTCATTCTTAAATCAGTAGCATCAGGAAGTTCAAGATAAGCACCTGATCCTGCAACGAAATTATAACAAGTACCATAAACACAAGAACTATATGATGTCGCTATTGCGACCGTTCCCGCAGTATGGCTTTTCCAGGAATCATTAACATTCCCATCCATTTTGTATTCCGCGATTAAGTTAAGCATTAATGAATTCCTTAAAGAATTAGAGAATGCTTGCGCTTTGGCAATAGTAGCTTTTTGCGTTACTCCGCTCATAGAAACAACAATTAGACCAGACAGAATTCCGATGATGGCAATCACGACCAATAATTCAATTAAGGTAAAGGCCTGTTTAATGATTTTATTCATTGTGTATATTATTTCACAATCCATCCAACAAGTAAACTTTCTGGGCAGGCATTAATACTTGTGACTGGATCGGTAACGTTAACAAAAGAAATATCAGTTTTTTTAATAGTTTTCATTTTAGCTTTTAATTCTTCAGCTTGAGGGGAGTTGTCTCCGTGAGCAATGACTATTCTTATTCTTTTTCCTTCTTTTATGTCTTTTCTAGATTCTTTTTCTATTTTGCTGAATAAGGCGGCGGCAAAATTCTTTGTTTTCATTGTTTCTATCGGAACAATTTTTCCATTTTTCATCTCTCCTAAAGCATATCGGACTTCTTGTTTTTTACTGAACCAGAAGGGTTTAGATTTTTCTTTATTCCACCAGTCTGATTTCTCAATAACGCAGTAAAGATTTACATTTTCTACTGTTTTCTCAATTTTTTTTAGTATCTCTTTTATTTTTCTTTGTTCGGCTATCATTTCTACTGCTTCCAAGACAACAATTGATTGTCCGGCGCTAATGTTTTTAGAATCAATGACGAAAATATGTTCTTTTTCGTTTGGACTTAACATATTTCTGCCTTTCATAGCAGAATCATAATTATCTGAAAGCTTAGAGGAAGAAACAATACATAGAACATCATCATACTTTTGAAGCTGATTTTTGTATGATTCCATGAAAAATTCAGGAGCAATTGGTTCTATTTTTGGTTGAGAAACTACCCCCTGTTTTTTAGCTTCTTTTATTCTTTGGCAAATATTATCTCCAACAATGTTTTCTCCTTCTGGCCAAGTAATCCTTAAGGGAATTACTTCTATTCCGTAATGATTGACGATTTTTGAACTTAAACCAGATCTCTCATCAACAATGATTCCGATAGAAACGTTTTCTACTGATTTTTCTCCTGTTACCTCCTTAGCCATATCTTCAATTCTTAAGTTTTCGATATTACCCATTTTTTTAATAATATCTCTGACTTCATAAGGATCATCAGTATGAATGTGTATCTTAGTTCTATCCCCTACTTGAATAACATCAAGACAATTTCCTAGATGATGTAGTTTTTCTTTAACTTGTTTTTCTGTATAATTTCCGTCGTCGAGTAAGGCTACCACTTCATAGCGATTTGATAATATTTGAACGAATCTTTTTGTTTCAGTTTTTTCCTTTTCTAGTGATTTAATAGTGAAAGGGTCGGCTTGTTCTTGTAGGGTGTCTAGGTATGTTTCAAGGATCATTAAAAATCCTAATCCTCCTGCATCAACTACTCCTGCCTTTTTTAACAGTTCCATTTTATTGGGAGTATCTAGTAAGGCTTCATTGGCCTTAGTTAAAGCATAATAGAATATTTTAATAATATCACTTTCTTCTTTTGATTTTTCTTTCACTCCTAAGGCAAAAGCTTGAATAACATCAAGCATTGTTCCCTCTTTAGGATTTTGAATAGAATCTTTGGCTCTCTCAAAACCTTTTTCAAGGGCTTCTCCTAATATTACTCCATTAACAGCGGTTTCTTTAGCTATATATGGAAAGAATCCAGCTAAAAAACCAGTATAGATTATTCCCGTATTGCCTTGGGCAGCAGTTAAGGCGCCATCTAAAACGCTGGCAGATAATTCTTCAATACTATTGAAGTCTTTACTTTCGATACAATTTTTAATCCCCCTTAATGTGGCGGCTAGATTATTCCCTGTATCTTGATCTGGTACTGGGAAAACATTAATTTTATTGATTTGTTCTTTGTCTCTCTCTATTCTTTCGCAAGAGAACAAGATCATTTTCTTTAATTCGTTTTGTGATATTTCTTGCATAATAAAAAAGAATATACTGTAAAGTAGATTCTTATTTAACTCTTTTCTCTGCGTCTTCTAATATTTTTTTAGCCATGTCTTTTCCTCCTATTCCGAAAGCTAGGCCCAAAGCAATAACCAATAAGGCAATAACTCCGATGAAGATGGCTAAAATAAGCGTCTGAACTATTTGTAGTTGATACAAGATAGCTAAAATAGCTAAAATCCAAGAACCAGTAGAAACAATATCTCCTAAGAAATTAGAATAAGTTATTTTCTCTTTTTCTAAATTTCCTACCACTATTTTTTTACTAAAATCGGCAATATAGATAGTAGCGATGAAAATAATCATGGAAATGAAGATATTGGGATAATACTCAACTACCCCACTTACTATTTTTCCAGCGATTTCTAAACTTAAAACATCAAAAGAAATAATTAAAAATAGTAAAAAGAAGTAAACTTCAATTAAAACTCCAAAGAATTTAGAAACATTCATTTTGGCATCGAATCTGTCAAAAAAACTTTCCCAACCTAAAGATTTAAGGATTTGATTAATTCTTAATTTATTAAAAAAATTAATTGAAAGAGCTTTGATTCTATTGGAAATAGCCCAACCAAAAATAATAATAACTAAAGCCCAAGTGAAATCTGGCAAGCGAGATAGTATTTCTTGATAAAATAGAAAAAATGCTTCTTGCATAGGTTATTTATATACATTATTAAGATGTCTTAATTCTATCTTACCACTTGGCTTTGTGCAACCCCAAGTTATACCCAATCCTATTAAATAAAATATGTACAAATAATGTCAATAAGAAAAGCGTTAGCCAGAATCTTAAAGGAAGATTTAAGAATGGTTGGATAAAAATAAAGGCTCCAATAACATAATTGGTTTGATCAAAAGGAATAAAAGCCGTTCCCGGTCTTAATTTTAGTCTCCTCTTGACAAAAGCGAAAAATATGTCCCCGAATACTATTCCTATGGACAATAAGATGCCAAAGAGCCAACTATTCATTAAATGAACGTTAAATCCAATATTATTGTATATATTTAGGTTGTAATAGTTATTAATGTATATAAATATTTGAGTTAAAAGTGTACAAGAAATGATTTCAAGGATTGCTCCTCTCCAGGTTTTATGGCTTCCAAGTATTGGCACTCCCCTTATCTCTCGTCCCCCATCGATTGGCTTATTTAAGCTATTTAAGATGTTAAAAGTATTAGCCAAGGGAGGAATGGCATTAGCTGTAAAGGCAGGAATAAAGAAATATATACAAGATAATATATATAGGAAGTTCATATTGTGATTATATATTAAAAATTAATCATAATCAATTAACTCTTAATGATCTTTTTTTCAGTTCCTTCTCTTAACCTTTTAATATTCTCTCGATGAGACCAGTAAAGGATAGGTATATATAGTAGCCCAAGACTAGTGTAAGCGATTGAATGAGTATAGAGCCAGAACAATAAAGGTACGAGCCAAATAACGATTAAATTAGTTAAGCTCATTATTTTAATTAATCTTAAAGCAATAATCCATGCTAAAAGGAATATTAATGAGTATTGCCATCCCATTATTATAACCATTGAGGCAAAGACACCTGATACAGCCTTTCCTCCTTTGAAATTTAACCAAATCGGAAAAAGATGACCAATTGTTGGAGCAAGTATAGCTAAACAAATATACCAATCATTTGTTAAGTATTGTTTTGCAATGATTGCGGGTAGTACTACTTTTATTACGTCTAGTAATCCAACTAGTAATGCATACTTAAATCCTAATACTCTTGAAACATTGGTTGCTCCGATATTACCACTTCCCTGCTTTTGGATATCAATATGCTTTAATTTGGCAATAATATATCCAAAAGGAATTGAACCGAACAAATAACCTAAGATGATAAATATTATTAACATTATGTTTTGATCCATATATTGTTATTAGATTAATTATAGTCGGGATGCCGGGATTTGAACCCGGATTACAGACTCCCGAAGCCTGCATAATGCCATTATATGACATCCCGATAGATGTTTCACGTGAAACATTTTAATGTGATATTTATTCTGGACATGATTCTGGACATTCTGGACAAACTGTGGATATTCTGGACAAAATGGGGACAATTCTGGACAAACTTTTGATTAAATGTGGACCTGATAAGAATCGGACTTATATTATTACCGTGTGAAGGTAGTGTTCTGCCATTGAACTACAGGTCCAAATGTTTCACGTGAAACATCAGATCTTTAAGATTAATATGGTTCTTTGCTGTCTTTAATTCAATACACTAGTTTTGATCTGTTTCGGAGCTTTATTTGTGCTGAATCCATAGTTAATTTATGCACAAGTGTGGACCCGATGAGAATTGAACTCATATCTCTGCAATGCGAATGCAGTATTCTACCGTTGGACTACGGGCCCATGCAATGTTTCACGTGAAACATTTATAGACGTGTTTCACGTGAAACACTATCCAACCCAGTATTTTTCTTTGGTTTCCTGATCTTCCTTAGTTATTACTTTCTTTTTTTCTTCTTTGGCTTCCTTGGCTAGATCCTTTAATTCTTCTTCATTCAGCTTATTTAAGTCTCTTAATCTCTTTTTTAGGTATACTTTTGTGTTGTTTTTGGGTTCTTTTAATACCTCTTCTAGTAATATATCTAAAACCATACCTACCTTAGGAGATGGTTTGATTTTTAGTAGATCTATTACTTCTTGACCATTAATTTTAAGCATTTTTACAGAAACAGGATCTTTGGAGACTTTTTCAATCATGTATTTAAGATGCCTTAGCTTGTATGGTTCAGCCTTAGGGCATCCAGAACCGATTCTATCAGCCATTCTTAATTGTAATAGTTCTTCGACGCTTTCTAGTCCAACATTCTTAATTAGCCTTCTAACCGAAGCTTCGCCAACCTCATCTACGTTGTAATAAAAAAGGTGATATCTAACCAGATTAACAATCTTAACTACATCTTTTTTGGGAAATCTTAAGCGATTAAGTATCTTTTCAGCCATTTGAGCTCCAATTATCTCATGATTATAGAAGGTAGAATTAGCGCCTTCGCCTCTTTTGGCTCTTGGTTTTCCGACATCATGCAATAGGGAAGCCATACAAACATGAAAATTAAAGCCTTTTTTGGCTGAATAGTTTAAACATTCAAGGTTATGTTTATAGCAATCATAAACATGATGCTTGTTTTGACCAACTTCATAGCCTTCTTCTAGCTCAGGTATTATATAGCTTAATAATCCTTTATTTCTCAATGATTCAATTCCTTGGGCGGCATTTTCGCTATTAATCATCTTAATCAGCTCATCTCTTATTCTTTCTTTAGATATTTTATCAAGTAGGGGAGCATTATCTTTAATGGCTTGCTTAGTTTTTTCTTCAATTGTCCAGTTTTCTCCTAAGGTAGTCTTTAATCTTACTGCTCTCATCATTCTTAAAGCATCCTCAGAAAACCTCTCTTTTGCGGTACCAACAGCACGAATGATTTGATTTTTCAGGTCTTCCTGTCCATTAAATAGATCAATGATCTCAATTTTTGACCTATCTTTAATAGTCATGGCAATAGCGTTTACCGTGAAATCCCTTCTTTTTAGATCTTCTTCAATGGTTTTTGACCAGCTAACCTTGTCTGGGTGCCTACTATCGCTATAAGTAGCCTCATTTCTGTATGTTGTTATTTCAATAATCTCAAAATGGCCATCTTTTTGGGGAAAAGCCACTCCGACTGTGCCAAAGTCGTTTTCATAGAAAGTTTTGGTTTTTAGGGTATTAAAAATCCTTTGAGTCTCTTCAGGTATAGCATTAGTGGTAATATCCCAGTCAGCAGGGGATTTACCTCTTAAAAAGTCCCTAGTACAGCCGCCAACAATATAGGCTTCAAAGCCTTGCTTATGCAGGCTTTCAAGACAAAACAAAACTTTTTCAGGAATCATGCTTAAATCCTTTTTCATGAGTATATGATATATCAATTTAATTAACTTGACAACGGGAAAATAGACTTCTTGACAGAACAGGAAAATTAGTTTATTGTCAAAATGTAAATATTACGCAATATTATGAAAAATAAAGCTGAGTTTTTATTGTCTCTATTCTTTTTAATTGTTTGTTTTTGGTTTATTTTTCCTAGAAATATTTCGGAGGTTATTGCTGCGGATGATTTTACTGTTGATGCAGTTTTGCCAGAGTTATCAGAAAGTTCTGTAAACGATGGAGCTAAAACTGAGCTATCTAAAATTACTAATGATGTTGTCGCTACCTTGCCTTACAATACTTTAAACACTAAGGTTGACGTTGAATTAGCCATGTTATCATTAGCCAATGCAAATATTTCTACTGACTACACTGCCACTATCGCTACCGGCTCAGCTTACAACACTACTACCAAAGCCTGGACTGGTAAGTTTGTTGTTACTAGCAAAACAACACCTGCCAATACTGCCACTGACGCTGCTAAGCGCACCATCACAATTATTATTGCTCCTGATCCAGCTGTTGGCTCATTTGTTACATATTATTTAGATGAAGGCTTAACTCAACAAGTACCAGATTATTTCAAATTAAAGGCCGGTGATTATTATCTTAGAATACTTACAGGAAATCCTATCGGATCTCTTAAATTATCAATAGATTCTGAAGGAACTGTAAATGATATTAATAATGCTGAAACTATAAAGATAAATGATTACGATTTTAGATACAAAAGAACCATTTCTTGCGATGCTCAATCTGTCGGATTAGAGCCTGAAATAATTTGGATTAATGGATCTAAGCTTTCTGGTAGCGCTTTTCGCGTTGATGCAGTTATGCCTGTGTTAGAGCTAGAAAGCTCGGCAAATACAGGTTTTGACAGATACAAGTTAACTTCTAGCGAACCTTTAGTCTATCTAAACGTATACATGTCCTCGTCTGGTTCTTATGTAAACATATTTAGAAAAAGATATACTCGTCTTGATAGGCCGAATGATTATGGTTGGACATTTAGTGCGGTATATATAACATCAAGCGGTACATATCAGCTTGGACAGAGCGACATATTCAAAAACGGAAATTCTTTTAATTTTGGTTACAATGGGGGATCAGCTACGATCACAAAAAATGATGATGATTCTGTTTTTTTAATAGACGTAACCGATTGGATTGCTAAGGGCATTAGAGCACAAAAAACAATCCCTTTATCAGTAAGAGATATTGCAGGAAACGAGTTAGCCGCAGAATTTAAACCAGTTGACCCTGCGGCTGGTGCAAAGGTTGAGCTATCTAAAATTACTAATGATGTTGTCGCTACCTTACCTTACAATACTTTAAACACTAAGGTTGACGTTGAAACAGCGATGATACTGTTAGCCAATGCAAATATTTCTACTGACTACACTGTAACTATCGCTACCGGCTCAGCTTACAACACTACTACCAAAGCCTGGACTGGTAAGTTTGTTGT
>Ga0172381_10000638_pt1 | contig 42631 bp, 66 predicted proteins | sample Leawel6488metaG_FD_119754 | JGI IMG/M metagenome (GOLD analysis project Ga0172381, IMG submission 119754) | Leachate microbial communities from a municipal landfill in Southern Ontario, Canada - Leachate well 64-88 metaG | ecosystem: Engineered > Solid waste > Landfill > Unclassified | place... | reverse complement strand
TGAAACTTCTTAATAGCGGTATTTTCTATCTTTTCATCGACCTTCTCATTAAGATACTTCTCTAACATATTTATAACATTCTCTTCTGTTTTATCAGTAATAATTAGGTATTTCTGATAAGCAACTTCCTTAGTATTGTTTAGTGTTAAGACATGTTCAGCCATTATTATTCTCCTAATCTGTTGTGTATGAGACTGTAGTAGTAATTACCCCACCTGATATGGAGCTCTTATGTTGTATTCTTAAACTTGTTGAGAAAGGAAAATCAAAATGCATATTGGCTTGGCCAGTAAACTTTTGGGTAGCCCCATTATCATTTAAGTTTTGAGCGTTATAACTAAAACCAAATGGAGAACCGCCATCAATTGTTATTTGAATCGTTCCCGTTTGAATAACAGATGAATCAGTATTTAGAATAGAAAGAACACTCTTCAACATTCCTTTATCAGTAATATTTACCACATCTTCAAAGGTATCATTTTCATAATTAATATCAGAAGCAATAACCCCAATTCTTTGTTGATCTAATCTTTGTACAAGACTCTTTATATAAGCTATGATAGTCTTAGTTGTTCCAACTACACTTACGGCGGCATCAGTCTTATTCCCTACCACATCCCTAACTGTGGTATTAGTAGCAACATCAGCAGTCGGAACATCATGAAGGGCATCAATAACAGTAAGCTGGTCACCAATTATCTTAAGGTCATCACTGTCTGTCCCCCTAATATTGGCTTCCAGATTCTTAGTACCTATACTCATTATAAATATCTCCCATTTATATATAACTTTTTACAAAATAAAAAGTATACCTTATTAGGTCTGCTTCGCCCCGTCTAAATTAATCGTAACCTTTGCATCTACATCCGCAACAGCCTGGAGACTATCATTGGTGTCACCCAATATGTGAGTTACATCATTGAGCGGAAAGGTCTCATAGGCTGCAAGACTCCTTTTAAATATTTGATTCCCAGCTGCTGCTGTTCCTACTGCTGCGGCATTGTCGGGGACTTTATAAAGGGTAACCTCAACAGCACTAGAGTGTGTGTTATGCAAAGATATAGCATAAATAAATGTCTTAGTAGCTGCTGGATTAGCATAAATAACTTCAGTCACATTACTGATAAGCAGATTATTATCATTAAGCCAGTCAAACTCAACAGCCATCTTAGAATCCTCCCTTCCTGAAAGCACCACAAAGTATACTAAGGAACATATCCTCTGTAGTAAACCCTGTTATTCCACCATAAGGTAATCTACTATCTACCCCATCATGGTAATGCCCACTACTTGTTTCAAGAGAACTATTGAAGGCATTCCTAATAGTTGTGTTATTACTATTTAATGCTGCTACTGCATTAACTGTATCATCAACAAGAGTGGTTAAAGCCCCCATTGCAAGTGTACTTGCTGGCATTCTTATCTCCTTCTATTTAATACCTGGTAATATAATTCAGCCCCACCATAGACTATATCATCCTTACTATTAGTCCCAGCACATTTTATAAAGAATTGTATAAAACTACCTGTGTCATTAACATCTATTGCTACAGGTATCATGGGTTGGTCTTTAAAAATAGTATTACCCCATTTCTGGGTACGGTCAATTGATAGTGCATCATTCCAATAAGGGATATTCCCTTCTAGTTCCATCGTAACACTTACTGAGGGACTCCTATAAGAAGAATCTATCACCCAGTCGATTTTCACACTCTCGTTGTGGTTCATAAAAACAAGGGGATAAAAACTATTAAATCTTTTCCTATTAGCTAGACCAGCTGGATAGAATGGAGCCAACCCAATTTCAGTAACAATATAGTTACTGTCATCATTAAATTGTGTATCTTCCATTACATACACATACCCGTCTTCGTCACCAAACCATATTTGTTGCTTATTGTTACTATCCAAAACACTTCCTACCGTATAGCTTCTAAACCCATTCCCATCCCATACTCCCGACCATATTGGTCTATCATTACTTTCTAACCCCGTATCGAAGATGCTTAACCCCTTGTTAAACACCAACCCCTTATCATACCTATCACTTAGGTTGTCCCTAAACCCCCAGAAAATCTCATCCTTTTCTACCAAATAAATACCACTTAGTCTATTGTATTCAAACCCATTAAGGTACTTAGCCTCAATATTATCGCTAATCTTTTTTACCACCATACCATTTTCTACAGCAGCCCGTAACTGTCCCCTATAAACCCCGGAGGCATCGCTAAAGAAGATATTATTCCCAGCTGTTACGATACTCCAGTGACTTGTTGTCCCATTCTTATCATGCACCATTATTTGTTCTACAGTATCACTGGCTGGGTCCCCCTCGGTTAGGATATGCACACTGGTGGTTTTAACAACGGTAAGGAAGTCATTAAATTTTCCTAATCCCATAATCCTTTCTCTGTCGTTATCATTAGAGAAAGAAAAATAAGAGCTAGCCCCCCAGGTTGTTCCGTCCAACAGATCAGAGGCGAACACAATAAAGGGGTCTAAATCACAACCGGTTGCCATCAACCTATTATCATAAACCATAAGGTATCTAGGATTGCTATTAGACCTGAATACCGAGGTGGCTCTATCTACTGTGGTTCCATCATACTTTATGAAGTCCGTCCCATTAGCTAGAAAGCAAAATGTTTTCCCAGTCCCATCCTGGAAGGTAGCCAAACTAGGTCTATCCTTACTGTTTATGTCAGCAAATTCTATAAAGGTATCACTTGATTCATCCCAGTAAAACCACTTCTCATCCGTACTTACTAGGACAGTCCTTGTTACTCCGGAACCATTTGGTCTAACAAACTGGTAGATGGACTCTATTGGGCCACCGAGACTAGTTGCATTCAGCTTCCTTAAGCCTCTCCTAGTACTTGCAAACCCATCACTATCTAGGTGACAGTTTCTTAGGACACCCGCCTGATCAGGTAACAGACTAAGACTGTTCTTATTATAATTGGCTCCCCCTCTTAAAGGGGGAACCCTTATACTTTTGGTAGGAACCATATTAGTTCTCAACTGTATCATTATTAGTGGAAACAATATTGAGCTTTTTAGAAGTTACTTTAGTCACAACCTTAGGTTCTACTACCTTCCCAGATCCACTATGAAAAACTATTTCCTCCTTAGCCTTTTCCCTCATCTCAAGGATGAGCATTCTCCTATTTATTTCGCTCTCAGTAATACCGTTACCCCCCAATAGGCTGGCCGGTTCAATTCCTAACTTCTCCAATCTTGGGTCAGTAGGTAGTACATTAAAATCATTACCTGTAGGAATAACCTTTTCCCTCCCAACAATCTTAGCCCCAACAATAATCTCTTTCTCATAAGCTGAAGTATCCACTTTCTACCTCCCAATCTTTCTAACGTGTTGAGTTTCTTGCTTACTATACTGTTGTAAGCACTCTTCCATCTCGTCGTAACGTTCTTTAATCTGGTAACTAATCTCATTAATATCCATATCCAAACTGACTCTCATACTACGACCAGCCTCTAAATGGATTAAATCCTGGAATCTTGGCCAAATAGGAGGAATTACGCTAACAACTGTAGTCGCCCCAGGATTACTATCCCAGGCACTATCTACCAGAAAGGTTCTTGTGCTCCCAACAAAATCTGTTACTTCCCTATACTGGCCATTATCAGTAATAACGAACATCCCATTATAGTAGTCGTCAATAGTTATTAGGCTCCCAACTGTTACACTAGCTGGACTAACTACTGTATTATCATTAGAGCTGGAAGCTGTAAAATAAAGTAGCCTCTTCGGTATGAAGGAGTACCAAACTCTTAGAGTCCCACTATTATCTTTAGAGGGCATAATGAGCTTATTACGCTGTATGGTGTATCTCCTACTATCGTAAGTCGCCACCTTATCTAGCACATACTGATACCTGTTCTCAAACTCTATAGGGACAGTATCATAAGGGGTGTTAGCCCCATTACTTATATCCTCAATAAAGCTGACACTTTCTATTCCTCTTGGTAAGCTATAGTACAACTCCCCAGTTAGGCTTACATCCAAATAGGTTAAGAGAGAATCCTTTCTGATTCCCATCATTTTAGAAGCCACCTTATTACTGGCCTCATTAATATGGTCAAGAATCTTATTAATATCCGTATTACCATGAGAACGATTCTCACCAATATGGTCCCTAACTCTATTTATTAAATCACTTAATTGGTATAGCATAAATTACCTCGGCAAGTTAGTTTTGCCACTATTATACCCTAGGGCACGTCCTACTCTTTGGAACAACCTCTTACTGTTGCAGCAAATATAATTAAACTCTTCTAGTTCTTTTTTATCCTTATTGTTCTTAACCTCTTCCCTTTTTTCCCGTAACTTCTTGTAGAAGAGTCTACTGTTCTGGAAATACTCCAGAGTTTGTTTGACATGAATAACGGTTCTGTTATCTACTGGTCGAAAGCTCCCATCGGGTTCTTCTATCCACATGAAGAATGTATTAAACCCATGCTTGTTGGTAACAGTTAAGAAGAACCTCTCCTTAGAAGGTGCGAAATAAAGATAATAGGTTAAACTCTTTTCTTTAGCCACCCTATTTATTTCTCTCATAAAGGGATTGTTCGCTATAAAATTGGGGGGGATATCAAAATCCCCCTCCACAAAATCATTATAGCTCACCCTATTAGCAGTTTTGTCAAGCACTTTTCTTCCTCCCAATAACTGGGATAGCCCAAACCATGTAGCGTTCACTAGCATTACTTGACCTCACATCTATTAGGCACTCATCCCATTGGCCTACAATAACCTTACCGACCGAGCTAGCCCCTGCGTCGGCAAAAGCAATTGTTACCTCCCTACTAGTAGAAGGCGCAACACTTATGGCTGCACTACTGGCAAGAGCAAAGTAATCTGTCCTAGTGATACTAAGAACATTAGTACTGCTCCTAGCAACAGAGATTATAGCTCCATAGTTAGTGGTTGCCTCCTTATAGACTACAACAATCTTGTTATGGTCAATAACTTTAAGCTCCGGTATACTAGAAGCAGCCGTAACCAGGTGTTTCTCCGTACCTTTTGTTGGAGTAGTAGTACTGATGGTCGCAATAACTGCGTGGACCACACTATTGTCTACCCACCCTATTGCGACTACATCCGTAGTTACCTTATCAATACTAATAGATGTCGCCGCTCCAGCTGTGCCAGCAAAGCTTACAGCCGTCCCCATACTCACAACACCAGTAGCGGAGACTGTCCCACATACTACAGTCAAAGGGTCATTGGAGGCTGTATCATCCTGGTAGGCAATAGTAATATCCCCAGTATCATTACTTGTGGATGCAGGGTATTTTACTGCTGTAGCAGCCTTCATTACAACCGCGGTTCCTGGTGTCCCAATTACTGCTGCCGAGAAAGTAGCAGCCTTAGTATACCCGAATGTATCCCCGTCTATTACATAAGTTAACGCTAAGACTGTACTCCTTGGCATACATATCGCAGTACCTACGTTCTTTGTACAGGCTGCATCCGTAAACTCTACCTCCGTCCCCATGGTGATGGTAGTGCCAGAAACTGTCCCAATCCTTACACAAGCATAATCATCCCCAACGTCATCTATATAACCAACAGCAAAGCTAGTTGAGCTAATCTTACAGACTGAAACATCAGTAGTAGCACCGGCATTTACTGTTACCGCACTCCCTGCTTCCCATACTCCAGAACTAGCTATTGTTAATGCATATGCAACTAAATTGGTTGCATCAAACAATACTACCACCTTCAATGTGTCACTAAGGCTAATTGTTTTAACTAAGGTACTTGTAGTCCCACAGAGTTCAGCCTCAGTAACAGGGAAATTATACCCCTTAATGATATTATCTGTTCCTTCAATATACATCCCTCTGCCTTCTAGATGTAATACTAAGTCTTCTTTCTTAAACACACTACTAGGTTTTCTTAGCAAAGGATAGTTAGCCACCGGAGCTGCAGCACCATAGTAAAGGACTGGCTCCAGCTTATTGAAGGGTATCCCATAAATTCCAGTTTCACTCATTTTTTTCCCCTCTCATTATTAGGCTTGAGCCACACTTATGGCCATAGGATCATTAGCTACACGTAACACATAGGCTTCGAAAGCAACACTGGTGGAGGTACTCCTTATGTCTATAGTCCTACCACTTAGGGAGACTCCACTTTTTCTTCTAGTCGTCCCGTTATTATACACATAACATCCTTTATCCTTGAACAAAATTACAGCCTCCCTACAGTTGTTCCAAGGTAATACGGGTTGTGTAGCCATCTGAGTGTTAGCACTTGCATGTGTAGTCCCGGTTATTTTCTTACTCTGGAACTTACCCAGGCTTACTTCTCTCTTACTAAGGATATATCCCGCAAAGCTTATACTAGCCGTAGTGCTTCTAATATCAATAAGATTGTTCTTCCATACTCCTGGTTGCTCAGTTAGGTAGTTGCTATTCCCTGCGTCTGCATAAAGAAGAAGAATATCAGTACTGTTCATAGCCACAACATTGCAGTAGATAGATTCTGCTTCTACCCCAGGATCGGAGTAGCTAGCAACTGTTACTGTATTCCCACTTATGGTTATCCTAGTAACATAGAGATAATTACTTTTGCTTGTATTCTCATAAGCTGCAACAACCTTATTATTAGTAAGATAATCCATGGTAAGATAAGCAGTGTTGCTAGCAGAAAGATGTGCTTCATCCCCCCATTCTAAATCCCTATCCCCATTATCTGTAATAGCCGCTCTTATGTGTGCCAAACTATTATCTATCCACCCAACTACTATAGTCCCATCACCTTTGCTGATACAATTAATACTTGTAGCCGCATAAGCGTGATATGCAAGATTTTGCTTATTCCCAACATTTATCGTAACCCCATCTGAGTAGAAGGTATTGGAGCAGACCGGGTCATCTGGGTCTAAAGAAGCTTGGTAGGCTACCACTAAGAGGTTGGGTTTATAGTTGGCTAGGCTGAAATAATATCCCATCTGGTCAAATATCTGGGTATCAATAATTTCTGTCAACCCAGTATCATCCCTACCAACTAATTTTATCACACAATCACTATTGGTGTCAGTAAAACAAACTCCTATACTATCTTTACTAAACCCAGCAAGGCTAGTCCCATAATCCCTTGCTTGTCCTAAACTAATAGTACTAACAACCTTTACTAGGCCATCATTATCTATAGTAACCAGTCCTAGGTAGGCGTTATTATCATTAGCATTAAACCAGCTTATTCCCACTTCTCCACTAGGAAGTGCACTAATATCTATGCTTCCCACATCAAATGCGCACAATGTAACCATTAGGTTCCAAGTAACATTGCCTCCCCTCCCTATAATACCACCTCTGACAATAAGTCTATCATCACTAGTGTTAAGGACCTCAACAATTTTGGTATTCCCAACCTTTACTGCCTTAACAAGGGTGGGAGCCATATCACTGGAGGCATCATCTTGCTGGGTGGCTTCATCCTCATTGAACTGAAAACCTTCTCTATGCATAGCCTGAAAGTAGATACCCTTCTGAACGAAGCCGAAGGGAAAAATATAATCCTCTCCCCAAGGGTTTTCCTTCTTAGTTCTCATACTTTCATCTGTATTGGCTGATGTAGTACCAGTAAGGTAGAAGTTTTTCAGTCTATTAAAGTAACTCATTTTTTTACCTTTCTAAAATTAATAGACGCTCTTCATTATGGAAAGGAGGGTGGTATGGCACCCTCCTATTTATGTGAATTATCCCTATCCATACCTAGGGGTTCTTCTTACAACACTATTTCTTCCCAAACAAAGCTGAACAACAGAGCTGCTGTAGTAGCCGTAGTGGTGTAAGTCATAAGGCTACGGTCAGGCTGAAGAATAATCCCCCCATCAATGTTATACACAAAAGGTCCAGTTGCATTCACAAGGTTAGTAGCCCCAATACCAAGAGCTCCAACCATTCTGGTAAGAATAGGTGTTGCAATAGTAGCCCCGTCGTCGGCATACAATCCTGTAGTTAAAGCATTAGCAGCACCGTAGTTACAATTACGTATAGTCAAAGCCGCTGCAAACCCTGTATCATCGGACTCCATCAGACCAATAGCCCCATCATCGGGACCAGCCACAGCCAATCCGTAGCTAAACTGATGGACTATCGCAACCCTATTAGAGCCTGCAGGATTACAGATACCCAACCCAGTCCAGGTAGTAGCAAGAGCAGCTGTCGTCGCTACTGCGGCCTGACTACAAATACTAAACAACCTTCCTTCCATTGCAGCTCTCTGCATTTTACCCACAGTACTAAGAGCTCCAAATTCATCAGCTACTGCAGGAACTATAGCACCACCCCTAACCTGGGCAATACCACCACTACGAAGATAAATAGGGTCCAAAGTTATACTCCTTTTTTATGGTTTAAGAATAAGAAAAACTTTTTACTTTTTAAAAAGTTCTACCCTAAACTACACGGCTAATATCCCTTAGGGAACCAACCTTACTTCTGTTCTTCAGTACAAAGTTAAAGAACCAAGCGTATTCCGCAACCCAGTTAGCGTATCCAGCAACTTTCTGCAGAATCCCAATGTCTCCCGGAATCCAGTCCGCTGCTTCGCTCTCTTCTATGTACAACGCCTCAGTGTCAATAAACTCCATTCTTCCCTCAGGATAAATAGGATCGGAAAGAATCGGGATACCTTTAAAGGTGGGACCTTCCCACAATCCGGCTGCATCCACCTTCCCAGGATTAACACTGATGCTCATACTATCACAGAGTTCCACATAAGTCTCTTCAGTATCAACTCCACAGAAGATAAGATTGGGTTTACCCCCACCTTTCTGGGTGATATCCTTGTAGACCTGATTCATTCTTACTCTGGTCAAAGCCTCAGCTGTTCCAGGAGTGGAACCATACCTTACGAAAGCCTTCCAATCCGGGTAGGTAGTAGTAGAGAGATTCTCAAATGTAACTGCTACCGTCCCATCGTCTATCAGCAACATAAGACCCTGAGCTTCATAGTTGGTAGACGCCTCACTGGCTTTGTTCCCAGCAAGGTACATGTAATCCCCGTCTGCGATGCCAGTCATAGCATCTGTAGCCGGTAGTGTGATGGTAGCACTAGTACTGCCACTCCCCCTAGTGAAGCTCTCAACCGTGCAGACACCAGAAGCATCACCAGCACTAGACCGTAATGTGGTACCACTAAAGAAATTAACCCTCATATTCTTGGAGACAAACAAATCTCCGTTGCCGTCATTAGCAATACCAAACGCGTTATCGAGCGTAATAACTTGTCCAGCTACCGCTCCATCTACCTGGGCAAGAATAGCGTTCCCATCCCCCATAATCATTCTATTAAGATGTCTAAGCCAGCTATTCATTGTGGTCTGAGTTACCTGGGCTACCGCAGGATTAAAACTCGCCCTATCACCTTCACTCTGCTTCATGAGCTGCATACTAAGCTGCATTGTAGCAAAGTGATAGCTAAGAGCAACCCTTGCTCTCTGATAATCACCAGCATCAGGGATCGGCATAGCCCCATTCTCACCGCGGCTACCCACTGAGCCCATATAATCAAATTCTACCGGAATATAAGCGTAGTTCCCAGCTACGTGTTCGCTTCCAAACTTAACTACAGCCTCATCCAGGAAGACATTCTTCCTCTTTCTTGCCTGTTGAATAACCGGAGTGTACCACTCCTTTATAAAATTACTATAATCACTAAGAATAACGGTGTCTGTAGCTCCCATTTTAACCTTTCCTTATAATTTTTATGCCCCTCTAAGGGTTCGAGACTTACTAAAGAAGTCCCGTCCAGCTTTGGTGGCTGCCTCAGTATCCGAGAGTTTAACAGTTGGGTCTGGCTTACTTACTTCAGCCCTCGGAATACCTCCGCCGCTACCACTTGGGAGAACCGGATCAGCAGGTTTGGTATATTTTGCCTTCCCCACCAGTTTTTCCACTCTCTCATGCTGGGCTGAGACTATTTTTTGTATCTCTCCCTTAGTTGGGACTCGTTCATTTTGAGTAAAAAACACATATAGGGCGTTCTTAACTGATTGGTCATCCACTAATGGGTAGGAAGAAGCCAGTTTTAAGGCATAATCCAGACTTTCATCAGCATCCTTTTTTAAAGACTTGCTGTTAATAGCCTCAGTTTGACCCTTTAACCCTGAGATAGCCTCTTTAAGCTCGGCCAACTCCTGTCTGAGAGCCACAACTGTTGGGTCTTGCACCTTACCTGGCTCACTAACCTTGCTGACCTTAGCGAATTCACTCTGGTAACTAGCCCATTCCGAAGGATCGTGGGTCTTATACCAGTTCACATCCTTCTCAAAAGCCTCTTTGGAAGTGCTTAGGGCTGCCATTTTCTGGTTAAGCTCGTCACTTTCCTTAGCTAGCCTTTTCTTCTCCTCAGCAAGGGTTTCGGTTTTCTTATGGTAGTCCTTTAAAGTGTTCTTCTTAGTATTATCTAAGTCCTCTAAGAAGGATACAAGCCTCTCAGGGGAGAGTTCTTCCCCATCTACCACAAAAACCTCAACCTTCCCCCCATCTACTTCCTTAATAACCTTTTCAATTTCCATACTATCCTACTCTCTAAAAATAGTAGTGCCCTCTTACTGAGGTTGAGTCCCCGATTTGGGTCCTGTCTCACTAGTGGGTTGACCACTGATGGCTGCAAACAACAACTGCTGGTGCTCCATTCTGTGTTGTACAATCCTCCCTTCTACCTCTGGACTTACCTTTCGTAACCCTCTTACTTCTGCGCTATTAAGTAACTCCTCATGTACCTTCATATGAATAAAATGGTTCTCCCATTCCCTTGCATTAACCACCTCATTAGGACTGTCCATAAGTAGGTCATTCTCCTCCAATGCTATATCTCTCTGCGTATCGTCTTCACTATATATTTGGGAGGGTAAGGCAAATTCTAACATCTTCCTTACCTGGGTAGGGTCTGGTCTGCCGAAGTTATCCACAATTAGCCCATTCTGAGCAAGACCTAGAATAAGCTGTTCTACTTCACCCCTTCTTCTTAGATGCTCATCTATCATCCTAACACTTATCCTAGCTCTACTATCTAGCATAGCCCCAGTAAATTTCTCTATCCTTCTCTTACGTCCACCCCCTATGTATTTGACAAGCATAGGTAATGACACTTTCTCAGCTGCTATCTTAAGAATCTTTAACCCCAGCTCCTTATAGGATTCCTCAAAAAATGCGTCTATCGTCCCTAATGGGGTCATATCCTCCTCACTGAGCTTATCCAACCCTAGAGCACTTCTAACATTAGGAGTCCCCGTTCCTTTTGATACACTATGCAGATTCTGTATATCCTCCAATAGTTTGTCTAGGACAAGTAAATGGTTCACCTCATAATGTGGCAACGCAGTAACCTGGGACTGATGTGGCTCGTAGCCTTGCTTATAATTAATAACCTCCCCACTAAGGTCATCAACACTACTTACCCCAGAACCGATTGGATTCATCCATTTCTTATGTCCCATATTAGAGATGTTCTCCATTATTATGGAGGCAACCTCGTTAATGTCCTTCTGTATTGGGATTTGGTCCTTAATTGGTGGGTCACTCCAGAACTCTCCCGGAGCTGCTGGACCCCATCTATAATGGACTAAGGGATAACTTTCTAAACTCTTATACATCCAGTCACCCTTATACAATACTACATCCCCACAGCTTATTACTATCAGCCCTTTCTCATTCTCTCCATTTGGTTTCTGTAAATAAACCTTCTCAGTAGCACCCTCCATGAGTTTACCAGAATTATTAGACGTCAAAGAAAGGGCTGATAGGTCAAATGCACTAGCTGTCTGCTTGAAGTGTTCCGGTTTAACCTTATTCCCATTCTTGTATTTTCTAAAATAATGTAAGGGTCTCCAAAAGGATAGAATAATCTCTGTTTTTTCATCCAACTCATCGGGGCTATTATCACATAATACATTGTGAGGGAGGAGTATCTCATGTCCTACGTCGATAACACTTTTATACTCAGTCTTAACTTTCCCCGTCTCAGGGTCTATAAGGTCCTGCCCATCTTCGTCCTTCTGCACAATGGGTGTCATCTTCTCGTTATTATTATAATCCCTTATGTAACTGAAGCAGTTGCCAAAGTCAGCACAATAGGAGGCAATCAAAAATCTCTGCATCTTCCACTTGTTTTCTTCAGCATTACCAGCTAGGAAAGCCTTCCCAGCCTGAGCAGCAACAAGGTCGTCATTAGTTGTACCTAACGGTTCTATATCCCATTCTGGGCGGACCACCGCTATCCTGGGAACCATCTGTTTCTTCCAGCTCCCTATTTTGTTGACCTTTGCTCTTTTTCTACCCTCCGGTAATGCTGGAGTCACCAGTAACTCGTGGTCCCTATCAATTACTGCATAATGAATCCCACGGGCAAAAGCAGAACAGACTAACCATAATAACCTGGTGTCCCTACTTTGGTTTAAGAACTCTGTGTATAAAGTATTAATATTATAGGTAAGAACCTTATCCTCATCCTTCTTAGATAGGGTCCCCCTAACTTTTTCTAAGCTATTCATTCTAAGGTACTCCTCTTAAGGATATCTAACTCCTTGGAGCTTGCATAACCATTACTTAATACCCTATCATAGAGGGTATCATTTTTTTTAGTAGCAGTAACATTCTTGACGATAGTACCTACCTTACCATATACCTCATCTATTTTCTCTTCTATTGGGAACTTCGCCATTGGAATTAATCCAAAGATTCTACTTCCCACTAATAGGCCAAATCCAAACATTAGAATCCAGCTAATCATAATCATCATATACTTAGTCCCATCTCAATGAATCTACCATTACTAACTTTGTTCCTACTCATTTTCTCTCTAACCTTCTCTATGAAGGTCTGCTCCTTAGGTGTGTCAGGGAACTTATACAAGTTACTTATTTCTACCGCTGCATATCTTGTGGCATCAGCCCCATGGTCCTTCTGCCCATCTTTGGGTTTACCATTTTTATCATTGACACAATTTTTAATATCTTCAATAACATTGACACACCTAGGATTAAAGGTGCTAAGCTTATTAGTGAAGAGCCAATTAAGTAAGTCAATCCCAAGGTCGAGGGTATTATTCCCAGGGGTGAGAATTATTTCAAAACCTCTCTCAACAGATCTGTCTAAAAAAACATCTATGATTGTCTTTAATGGTTCGGACTCACTAGTTCTGGGAAGGTGTCTCCTCATGGCAGGGTCACAATAGTAACCTTGTATCTTTTGTCTATCTGTAGTATTCCATAATAGCCCCGCACTTCTACCCCTTACTACAGCGTGATACTGTAATGTCTCATCTACTGCTTTTACTACCTCCCCAATACTTGTGGCTTCCATATATACTTCATCATAAACATGTAATAGGTTCCTCCCGGGGTTGGAGGGGTCTGGATAGACAACCATGAAAACAAATGCTGTTGGTTTCCTTTCTCCATAATCCACACCGATGTAGGTAGGGTAGTCTGTGGGTGGCCAATAATCTTTCTCCAACACCAGGTCTTGGTTCCATTCAAAAGTGGAGCCCTCCATAGTCCCCCATTCACCCATCATGTAGTGGCGAGCTTTCTTATTACCTTTCCCACCGTACTGTCTCTCCATATTTTCTATATACCCAGGGGGGAGGTTGGCAGCATTATCATACACACTACTATGGATGGTAAGATAATTAGGGTCGAACTTCTTTCTTTCTTGCTCAAACTTATTGGTTAATCTTTCTTCGTTCTTCCCCCATTTATCGTAGACCCAATTACCACAGGCGTTAGCAATAGCGAAGGCACTATGAAAAAGGACAGGGTTATTAGTTAAAGTCCTAGTTCTTCTTAACCTACCCAGACTTAGCTCGTCCCAAACATCTTCTGGAACCTCCTCTACTTGCTCAAACCCGGCAAAGCCTAGGTTCATACTCTTGAAGCGTCGTCTTTCTTCTAATGGGACAAAATGTAATACACTCCCATTTATTAGAGTCAGCTTAAAGTTTTTCAGACTCTGTATCCAGCGTTCGTCTATTAATTCGAAGAAGTCCATCATAGTGGTGTTCTCTAAATCGGTACGAGAGAACCTGCCTAATACGCCAACATTCCCGGATAACGCCCCAAAGTAGGGGGTATCCGTACATAGGAATAAGGTTCTTATTACTAAGCCAAGGGATTTACCAGAACCATAACCACCTATTCCTAAAGGACACCTTGCTCTGGTGGTGGCGAAAATTCTTTGGTGTTCGTGTAATTTTGGGAAGTCAAAGAATTCTGATACTTCCTCCCTAGACAGAGACTTCATAACCTAGTCCTCTTCATTCTCGTTTTCCAGCTCTTCTTCTAACCTAGCCAAATCCTCTGCTTCTTCAAGAAGAAATTCTTCCTCCCCATCCTTTTGATAATCCTTAGTATATTGCATAAAAGGGTCTTTACTCGGGTCATAACCTATGTCAGCCACCCTCATGGTGACAGCCTGTTTAATTTCTACCTCATCCTTGGGTTTGTGCCCAGCCCTATTGAGTATATCCATTGCTATAGACGACCTAATAGATGGAGCTGTCTGCTCGTTGTTCATCAATTGTATTAGAATCTCCTGAGCATTGATAGACTCTTCCATTATTCTTTTCTTAACAATTGCAGTCTTACTAATAGCTAAGCCTTGTCTTTTTCTGTCCAACTCCTCAAATAAAGTCCGAAACTCTGTCTTATTCCACAGCTTAGATACCATCCCAACCCCTACAGACAAATACTTTGCTGTCTGAACCTGGTTCATCCCGTTCAGAAAACATATCATAACCATCCTATGGGCAGGGCGTAATTCTTTTAGTCTCGGATCATCTAGATAGGCTTTATCATCTATCTGGCCAATATCGTTGGTTTCCATAAAATAGACCTTTTGATAGGATAAGAAAAAAACTCTTTACAAAGTAAAAAGTTTAACTTCTAGTTTATGTAAGGGAAAAAAGTAGGGAAGTTTAATAAGTAGAATTTTCTGGAAGGTTCAAGGGGCGTAGCTCCTTATAAGAAATATACCATTTTGGCAAGGGGTTTGTCAAGTGTTTTTTTCAAGTTTCTCAATATTACCCAAGAGTAAAATAGCAATAATCCTATGTAACTTTTCACTAGGTGAAATTTTGGGAGAGAACGACATCTCTCCCCCCTGTCCTAGCTCCTAAATAAGCCGCTTGGGGAAACACGGGTAGTGCCTTAGACTATGGTAACAGGTTACTTTTAAGACTGCGATAAACAAGAGAGAAGAAAGAAACGAGACAGAGACAGAGAGAAGGAATGTAAGGGATAATTAGTTATCGCATTATGCCAAAAAGAAAGGGTTAGCCTAAACTAACCCATTCCTTTTATTATCACTTATCCTTCATTGCTTTTCCCCTTTACGGTTGACTCTGTTAGAGTAAAGAGGATAGTTTTTTAGGCTATCCTCTTTTTACCTTCCCCTGATAGTTACATAGTAACTATTTACTTTTTAGACGTCCTCTCATAGTTAATAATGCTTTCCAGAGAGACATTCTTGACTTCCATCCCAAAAAGGTGTTTCGGGAGAACAGCATCATTATTAGGCTCGCCCGCATCATTGTAAGTACCGCCATACTCCAAGTACTTTTTCTTACCACGACCTTCAGGAGTGATACCACCGACACCTTTAGGAATGCCGAGAGAATCTTTGACAGATTCAAGAAAAGTAGCACGAGCAAGCACCTTGAAACTATCAAGAGCAAGAGTATAAACACTCTTACCAATAGACTCAATAGTCTTACGGGAAGCCTTAACAATTTCTTCCGGAATCTCTACTGACTGTCCTTTGAAAACAAGCTTGATTTTCGGATTTTTGTCCTTATCCGTATAAGGCCTAATCTCCATATTGGGATAAAGAGTAAGAAGCTTGTCCTTGTACTCAAGCAGGGTAGTGTCGGTAACTTCGTTCATGGTAAGGATGTTACCATTGACGGTGAATTGCTCTTTGCTCTGTTCGGTAGCCATTGTAAGCTCCTTGCCAGTCTGACTGGCTTGATAATGGTTATTAAGTTGTGAAAGAACAAGTAAGGTGACGATGTTTAACCTTACTATTATCTAAAATAATATCTTTATTATGGAAAGTCAAGTATTATTTTACACTTTTCTATAAAAAAAGACTCTTTTATTTAGGGAGTCTATAGAATGGTGACAAGTAACTCTTAACTATGGAAACTATAGGAAGGCCAGGATATATATTAGTTTTTTGGAATGTTGTTATAATACACTAATAAACTATACCTCTATAGTAATGAATACTTTGTCCATTTTGGTCACAGTGTATATCTTAATAATACTATGTTGCTTCCCACAATTTAAGGAATTAGAGAAAAAAAGGTTTCTTACGAAACCTGTAAAAGAAAGTACTTCCTTTTTGTTCACAAAAATACCCTATACACTAAGGTAAACAACATAAAAATTTGTATTATTTATAACCCTATATCTCCCATACACTTACATACAAGTCACCAAAAAATGTAATAAAACTCAAAAAATGGCCTCCCCTAAGTCTATGCAACACAATATCTTCCATCATTCAAGCCCTGTTTTTTGTAACTACATGCGGCATAATGACTTTCATTTTTCAAGGGCAAGGTTGACACGGAGAAAAGACTCCGTGGGATATTCAAATAATAGTTTCATTCTCGCGAGAAAGTTTTAGTAGTGAGAGTTATAGTCTATAGTTTCTATCTTGTAAGTTGTTGTGTCCCTCCCTTTTAATAATATTATATATTTATTATATATATAAATATAAAAGAGAAAAAACATACAACAAATACTCCTAATTTACTAGCATAAATTATCGCTAAAAAATTCTCTCCAAATATCACTCCCTGAATGAACCTAACCCCTGATTTTTCTATCTTATTGTTACACATACACTTCCATCATTCAAGCCAGGAATGATGTATGTCGCTCCGCGACATATACTTATAGACATAAAATTTTTGCTATTTATTACAATTTCCCCTTATTTTCCCCTATGTGCCTGCGGCACATGGAGTTAAAGATAATACACATTTTTCCCAAATACTACCTATCTTTGAATATGTTGCTCCGCAACATTTTAGAAAAACAAACAGATTTTTATTAGTTCTATTCCTTTCGTATCAATATAAATACTTAAGTCATTGCCCTTAAACATTTTACCCATGAAAAAATAATACATTTTTTCTTGCTTTTTCCACAGAATTGTGTATATTTGTATTATAAATGCTCCGCATTTAGGAAAAAAATACTTTTTACTCCTAAAATGTTTGCTCCGCAAACATGGAAAAGACAAAAATAGAAAACACCTATCTAATGATAATATACCTTATATAGGGAAAAACTTTTTAGCTACTTTGTACCATAATAAACTTTTCACTTTGTAAAAAGTTATGGCCTATCGGCCATAGGAAAAGAACCTTCCTAAAACCCTAATCAAGAGGTTCCCCAAAATGAACAAGCCCATCACAGAAGAGAGTATCAAAAAAGTGTGTGACACCTTTTTAAGTGTAGCAACCTTATTACAATGGGACGCAGAGCAGAAGGCAGCCTTAAAGGAAGTTATCCGCATAGTAGAAGAAAGACAAACACTTCTTAAGTGTTTGGATAATCAGAAAGCCATGATAACAGAACTCAGACTAAGTTACCAGAACGCCGTCACTATGATTCACAGCTGTAACGAGATGCTCAGACTAAAGGATGAACTCTACAAGAATAAGGGGTGAGAAAAATGAAGATTAAGCTCAGAGGTGGTTGGCTCTTCTGTGGGGTGCTGTGCAAAAAGAATAGAAACTTCTCATTATACAGTGGATACAAATGTGGTATGCTCGATCTGGGGTTGGTATACATTGGTTGGGTATTCTAATAATAAGGAGAAGTAAAAATGACTAAGCACAAAACCTTGACACACGCCCACGGTTTACGGATGATAACAAGGTATGACGCATACTACTTTACGAACAGCATCCTTAATAGGGAGTACAACACTAATAAGGTGCATGGCCCGATTGTTAAGAAACACCGGTTGTTATGGTAACAAATAACACTAAAAGTGAATTGCTTGTAGCAACTAACAATGGGGACTACCTAATAGTAGTTCCCATAACCTTTTTATGAGGACAAAAAAGATTATGAACACAAGAACAAGGAAGCTACTAATGATTAAGATTGCCCAATCCGCGGTGGTGGTCATAAATGAGGAACCCTCCAAAGTTTATGAAAGATACGCAGAGTTTTTGGAAATCCTTAATAAGGAGTTCATCTCCACCGCTCCGATGGAACAAATAAGAAGAATGCAAAAAAAGGAGAGCCAAGATGAGTAGGGATTACATCGAAATTGGGAGTAGCCCCACCTCTGAGAGTTGTGCCCAGGTTGGGAGTGAAAACTACTATGAACAGTCCAGAAAAGAGATGAAAGCCTTCATAAAGCAACTCAGAAGATTATTTGGGGACGAACCATTTGGAGCAAGACTCAGTATTAAGGCATTCCCCCATGATTTTGGCACCTACCATGAGGTTGTATGTCACTATGAGGATACCATAAAGGAAGCGGTAGACTACGCTTTTAAGGTAGAAAACTATTGTCCAGAATCCTGGGATGAAGAGAGCTTATTGGAGCTGGGCCTAACTATTAATAACAAGGAGAACCAAGATGCAACCGACTCACCCGTTTCTTGTCTTTGTTAGCGATTCCGAAGGGAAGGATTGTCTTAACTGGTATGAGACAGAAAAAGAAGCGAACGACTCTGCTAAGATGGCCTGTGAAGAGGGAGAAGCAACAATTGTTTATGTGCTAAAAGTTATTAGCTACGCCAACCCTTTCTATGACACCCTTTTATAAGAAAGATGAGGATTTCTAACATGTGCTTAACAAAGGCTAAGAAAAGTTATATTAATAAGACCCCACTAACAGTATGGAAGGTCTTTCTTTTTGAAAACAACAAGCTTTTTGGGGGCTGTTTTAATGGACACGAATTCCATATTGGGTTGAACACGGATATTAATGAGGAACCCATTATGGATGATTTTGGTTCTTACTATCCTGCAGGTTTCCATGTACACACAACAAAGAGGTCAGCAAAAAGATATTGATAAGGAGAACTAATTTTAATGAAAACAAGCTTATTCTACCCAATTGCTTTGTATTGCTTATCTTTGGCAGAAGCTCCGATTTGTAAAATTCCCACCATTAGTAAAAACTCCTTCGATATGAAGGCAATTAAAAAGGCAAGAAAAAAGAGAAAGGGAAGAAGATGATTACTATTAGGACAGTTACCAACTATGAAAGACTCTCCACTAATGAGAAGAAAAGCTATACCAGGTTGGTCAACATTCTTACTGACAAAGGTAATAGGGTGATAAGGAAAGAAGGGAACATCCTAATACTTTCTGACAAAATTAACCTTTCCCAAGATAACTAACAGTTACAAAGCGTAATGCTAACAACATTAAAGGGGGTTAATAATAAGGTTAGCCCCCTTATGAGGTAATAAAATGAAAACAACCCTCTCAATTAGGTTTAGTCTAACCCATGAGGTGTTACCATCCGATCTTAAGAGGATAATAAAAGTTATAATAACAGAAGGAATAGAAAAGAAAACAGATGGGAAGTGGATATTATTGGAAGGGGTAAAGTTTGTTAAGAAACCCTATTATAATGAAGGGAATAAATAAAATGTTACCAAAAGATATTTTTTTAAAACTAATTAAGGAATATCCAATTGAGGATATTTTAACAGGGTTAGGACATGCCATATTTGAGTATATATTCTCAAATGAGATAGAGGATACATTTTATGAACGATTCTATTATGAAACTCACTTAAACAAATTAATGAAACTAATTGGATTTAGTAAAGTTCCTTTGGTGTGGCTTGATAAATTAGGAAAGGACAATAAAAATGGATAAGAACCTTAAAAATAGTATCTTTTCCTTTATATGGAGGTCAACCCTAAGAGAGGTAAACTTGGCTAATATGGCTCCCAGAAAGGATTACGACCCAGATAAAGAGCATAACTACATACTTTTCCCGTTCAAAACCCCCTGGGCGTACTGGTTAAGTAGGCAGAGTAACATGGAGACAGAGTCCATAGAGGGGATGGGAGTAATAGTAAGGGTGAGAGAAAACAGAGAAACTGTAATACGTTTTCTCTCCAAATTGGAGGAGAAGAACATAATAGGGACACTAATCACAACTTTTAGATTAACTACTAATGCTAAGAACCCCTTTAAAGTATGATGAACTTTTTAAAAAGTAAAAAGTTTGCCCTATCGGGCATAAGAAAAAAGGAGACTTTTAAAAATGACAACTGTAGTTCATTGTAAAAAAGCCTCTTATGATATATACATAGGAAGGCCGTCTAAATGGGGAAATCCTTTCACAATAGGAAAAGACGGGACAAGGGAAGAAGTAATAAATAAGTATAGAAAATATCTTTATGGGAATAGAGAACTATTAGGTTCAATACTAGAACTAAAGGGCAAAGTTCTTGGTTGTTGGTGCAAGCCTTTAGCCTGTCACGGGGATGTATTAGCAGAGTTGGCAGATATAACAGAGGAGATGGATTAATGTTTTTAGACTCTCTCACAAATGTAAGTAGTCTTAAGCTTAAGATAGCCACCCTTGAGGAGCAACTCTCCTTACAGGAGGACATAAATAACTTACTGGAGAAAAAACTTATTAAGCAAGTAAACTTGATAGAGAACCTAAAGGAACAGATAAAAGGAGTTATGGTATGATACCTAATAAGGTGAAGTTATTATATATAATTATTCTTTGCTTTGTTGTTTTCTCCGCTGGACATTATGTAGGATGGAAAATAGCAGAGAGACAAGAAACCGTGTTTCTATCGACAATCTGGAATCAGGCGTATGTTCAGGGACGGCAAACAGAGAGGTTCCTGCTGATTCAGGGGATGGAAATGAGTAAGGCGGAATCCCTTGAGGTCAGCTTTGCCAAAATAGATTCCACCTGTTATGACTTGGAGAGTAAAAAAGGAGACGAAATCATGAAGAAAATCAGAATCCACAGAATCCCAATGGTGCATTGCCCGATGGCAAGGCAGAACATCCCCGCTGAAAGCTGCGCCGATTGTAGACATGAAAGAACTATTACGCCGGGGATAGAGGTAAGGTGTGACTTCGACGAAGAAGAAGCGAAGGGAGAGAAGTGATGATTGAGCGCAAGAGGGTATCGTTGAAATATTGGGAAGAGCAGGAAGATAAGGAGAGGGAGGAAAAAGAGAAAGCGGCAAAGCGGGCAGCCCGGAGAATCGCCGCACGTAGACGATACTGGCTTCCGGAGAATGTCGAGAAAAGGAAGGCAAAGAAAAGAGAGGAAATTGAGCGTAGGAGAAAACAGTTCGCGGAAGCCATGAAGATTGTCAGTGAAATGTTTAGATAAGAGAAAGGCGGTGAAAGGTGAATATACCAGACAGTATCACAAACAGAGAAGACAGGCTATTAGAGAAGTATCAGGCATTAAAGGCAGAACTCGCCTCTGTTAAGGCTGAGATTGATAAATGGCACACAGTAGCAATGAAGTTATTACTTCCTTTGATTTCTGACTCCGATGTAATGGCTTTACTTAATGATTTAATGACCCAAAAAGAGAAAGGTGGTGAAAGATGAACTACACTCGCAAGGAATACATTCACCAGATGCAGGAGCGTATCAAGGTTATTGAAGCTGCCAACGTTGATTACGAACTTGAACTGGCAAAGAAAGACAGGGAGATTGATGAACTCAAACTCCAGCGCGATGTACTTAGCGGTGGGTTTGAACAGCTTCGCTCCGAACTGTATGCGGCAAAGAAGGAGAATGAGCGGCTTTTAGAAGAGATTACAAGATTACAAAGGGAGCTTTCTAATTATACTTACTTTTACTAAAATGGATTCAGAATATTAGTTATTTCAGAAAGGCGATGAGTTATGAGTAATAAGGCAACATTCTTAATTAGGTATGAACCTAGTCTGGAGCCTTACCTAAGAAGGATGTTGCCAACCTGGGTTAGGGTAGCATCCTTAAAGGAGACAGATTTATTTTTTGGAGTGGAAGGAGTAAGGGTTGAGACCGTTTTTTCTAACGTATTGAAGTTAACAAAGATGATTACCAAAGCAATAGAATTGGCTAAAAGAGAACATTCTAAAAGATTAACGTCACCTTCTGTGGAGGTACAAGAGGTTAAAAGTGGGGAGGATAACAATGAAAGAGGACACCATTATGAGTAGCAACGATGAGAGAGATTATGCAAGGGAGAATACCCTTAAGAGAAGGAATAAGAAAAGAAGGTTGGCACATAAGAATAGTAGTGTAAGGATAGAGCCTCCGAAAAGTTATAAGGGTGAGAGAAAGAATATAGTCTCCGTACAATTACCGGAAAGCATTATTTATAAGCTGAAAAAATTAAAGGAATCCCACAATAGGGGGTTTATCAGTAAACTTATGAGGGATGCAATTATTAGGGCACTTAATAAATATGATACACGTCTTTTAACTGAACGAGAGGAGATTAAAGATGCTATCAGATGAGGTGAGTCAGGACCTTACGACTAGGCTTAAGTTAAGGATGCCAAACGCTTCCTGTGACACAATTAGTGGGATGTTCGAGGTTAAGGAGGGGACAATATTTTTTACGAACCGTAATGGGGTTGGGACAGTAATAGAGATGAGGAGGGAAAAGGGGGAGATAATTATAAATGCTATTAGTATTAAAAAAAAAGAGTTCACTTGTAAGATGAGTGACCCGGGGTTTAAGGTGCTCAAGACCTTTGAGCCAAGCACCATTAGTGAGATACCCTATGAGATGATGAGTAACGATGAATTACGGACGAAATTAAAGGAGCTAAATAACATTAAGGAACGCCCTGGGGGGGCTAAACCAAAGGGTAAGAGTGGTAGGATTAAGGCAATCCAAAAAAGTGTTGACGACGACAATTATAAGAAGGGTCTCTTAGCGTTCCTCCAATCTAATAATAAGGATGTCTAATATGCTTACTGTAGCCATTATAGGGATTGTCTTTATTGTTATTGACACCATATTCTTGCTTGGGGTTGTTGCTATGTTGGACCAGATTCATGATACCCTAAAAGATATGAGGAAATAATTATTATGATGACACTACTAATAGGATGGATGCTCCTAATTACAGTATTCATATTAATTATCCTGAAACTTGTTAAGGAGATATGGGATGAGTTGATGGACAAAACATGGAAGGGAATCTAATTTATGAAATTACCCTTATTCTTAGATGACACAGGTAAACCAGCCTACTTCATAGATAATAGTATCTTAGAAAGTTGGAGACAGTGTCAAGTTGGATGTAACAACAGATATGGGAAGAATCTTGCAAGTGGCTCAGATGTAGACCTTTATTTCGGAACCATGTGGCACAAGTTCATACATAGGATGTGGGGAACCTTTGGGCAAGACCCATGGAAGTTAGACAGAGGGCTTACAGCCATAGCAGATTATGACCTATCCATGCAATCTGAGAAGAAAAATTATACTAGATTGAAGAATGCAGCATCAGAATATCATGCTTACTACGATGAGGATAGTGAGGTATCCTATGAGGAGTATGCCCTAAACCATCCTACTATACTTGCTGAGGAGTTCCTATCCTTTCCTATCACAGAGTTTGATGGGATAAAGGTATATTATTGTGGCAGTATTGATAGGGTAGTAAGAAGTAGTATAGGAGAAAAGGAGGTTGTAGTAATAGATTATAAAACCAGCACATGGAATAGAATAATGGACCAGGGGTGGAATTTAAGTCCACAGTTTCTAGGTTATGTGTGGCTAGTAAGGAATAAGCTAAACCTAAAAGTTAACCATTTCCTACTAGATATGCTCTTCATGCAGAGTAAGATAGATAATAAGTTCTACCGAAGACAGATGGAGTTCGAGGATTGGATGATTAACGAGTGGGAGTGGATGAGGAGGGAAGAGATACTCACATTACTGGAGACCCCCGAATCTCATCTAACCAATAAGAATAGTTGCAGTGATTATAAGGGGTGTATCTTTTATCCACTCTGTTCTAATGACCCACGTATAAGGGAGGAGCTGGAAGAAATGATGTATGAGAAGAAAGTATGGACGTTCAACCGTGAGATGAAACTAGTTAATAAGGAGGAGTTGTAAAATGGAAGAGAACATCAGAACTATTGAAATCAACGGGGTTAAGTTTGAGGTTGATTTGAGACACGCAAAAAAGATTGAGAACTTCAAGATAGGAGATAAGGTTAAAATCTTGAAGAAAGAATATAGTGATAATTATACTTCTTATCATGGGGTTATTGTAGGGTTTGATAACTTTGAAAGTCTCCCCACTATTATTATAGTCTATTTAAAACAGGACTACAGCGGGGTGGATTTACAATTTGCTTACATCAACAGTAAGAGTAAGGATATAGAGGTCTGTGCAGATGCTAATGATGTGAGTATTGAACTGGATAAGGCAGAAGTTGTTGGTAAACTCAACAAGGAGATTGAGAAGAAACAGTCTGAAATCGAAGATATTGAGAGGAAGAAAAGTTATTTCTTAGCCAAATTTGGGATGTTCTTCCCAAATGAGAAGGGGTAAAAAATGGCCTACACCGGACCAACTTCTAATGATATTAATCTGGATGAGCTAATTGTACCAGCCAAAGAGGCTAAGAAGCTCAGCAGGTTTACCTACTTACTTATTGGTGGACCTGGAGGTGGGAAGAGTGCCACCAGTTTGACCATACCAAGTGATCATAGTGCAATCCATTTAGATTTTGACGGAAAAACTGAGCACATTAAAGCTGCTTCCCCGGATAATGTTAGCATAGTAGACCTTGTTGTAAATAGTGATGATGCACAGAAACAAGCATTAATCGTAGAACAGATACTGAAAGCAAAACAAGAAGGGAGAATCAAACAGAACTGGATCTTCTTAGATAGTCTAACAAGTATCTTTCAGCTCTATTCTTATGAGGCACACAGAACTTTGGGAGGTAGCCCTTATAGGTTGAACTATGATAAGCAGGATTATGTAAAAGGGACGTTCTGGAAAACTTTACTGAAATGCTTCGGGTTGTTCGAGTACACAGTTCTTACTGCTCATGAGACGGCTAGACAAGACGTAGAAGGGAACACAATCATACAGCCTCTAGCTGTAAAGCAATTATCAGAAGGTCTTGCTGGACGCTTCCAGAATTTCTTCCACGCAACTAATAAAGGCGGCGGGGATGAAGTGGTGTATGTTTGGGAGACTAGACCCAGTGGTATCTATCAATGCAATACAGCTATAAAGGATTTGCCCTACGTAGTTCCTAATCACTTTGACTTGATTCTATCAACCAAATGGGAGGAGGTACCCGATGTAAAGACAGCAGTAAAGTTGTATCAGGAAAGAACAGGGAGAAAGTTAACTCGGTGGGATGCCACCAAAATCAAGTAACAAAAGAAAGGAGTTTGGTATGATTGAAGTTACAACCATTATTGATGGACAAGAAGAACCTGTGAAATCTTCTATAACAGTAGAGGAGATTGTTATTATTGAGGAAGCAAGTTTAAAGACTAAGGAAGCAGTGAAAGGAGCAAATTGTCTTATCTATTTTAAGCACTTCAGAGATGCCATGTGCGTTATTGAATCTTATGAAGAAGTTAAGAAGCAAATTGAAGCGTACTATTCTATCTAACACGCCTAAATGGAGACTATTAAAATGAGTAAGAAAGACGAAACCTTTGAGGAAGTTACCACAACTAATAATGCTACCCCCCTTGACGATGAGTTTGATGTAATTGAGTGCGATGACATGGAACAGGCGTACGAAGATTTGAAGATGAAACCTGTTCCTAAAGGTGAGTACATGCTGGAGATTGACGATTATCAGGTCTTCAAAAGTGGGCCAGATTCTAAGAAGCCTGGCTCCCCGTTGGTTAAGTTTAAGTGTAAGATTGTCAACGATAGTAATGTGGAGAATAACGGGAGGAAGGTACAATCCCGTCCTTATCCTCTTACTGGTATGGGCTTCAAGTTCTTTATGGACTTTGCCAAGATTGTCACCCCGAAAAGATTTACCTCCAACCCTGGACAGATACTTGGAAAGGATGGGCGTAGTAAGTATCTGGATAGTTTCGTTGGGTGTAGGTTCATACAAGCTCTTGTCCCTAATGTTAACAGAGAAACTGGGGAGGAGACAGGGTTTAATGACTTCGAAGAGAAGACAAACGCTAAAAGTATCTAACTAACAACATTAATGGGGGGACTAATCATCCCCCCTATAATAATAAGAAAGGTTACTAAAATGGAAGATGACCTCAAGAAAGTTATGGAAGCCTTTAATACAGCCTATGCTTTTATTGAGAAATTTAATAAAAAGCATGGCTATGTTATTTTGGGATATAGTAATTATGGGAAAACGTTACAGGTTAAGGATGCCTCCTTCTTTGGTAAGGTAACTTGGACACCATTTTATGGGGGAGACTTTATTGCTAAGGCGACCACAATTTTTGAAGGCATAACAATTGTTAGTATCCATAATAAGGAAGAATATGAGGCTATTAGTGGTAAACATTTTACTTTGTAAAAAGTATGACGCTAACGCGTCATGGAAAAGAACTTTAACCCTTTCCAATTGGGGACACTCCTATGGTTAATCGTGTAGATATTGCAGGGCTGGCATTATTGATGTGTTTATTAGCTTTGTTGAAGTTAATAGGAGACCAGAGTTTGGTAAAACAAAGCGAAGCAAGAATAATAGAGGAGATAAGAATAAGTAGAGCAGAAACAGAAAGTGTTCACGCATGTATTGATAGTCTGTTAGAAAGGGGACACTTTATATACTGGGGGGATGAAAGGGAATGCAAATAATAACAGAGGTATTAGAGTATAGGAGTAAACTTCTTTATCCTTATGTAATTTATGAGAGCCAAAACAAGGATAGGAATAGTAGAAAGGTGGGATGTATACAGTTTAAGCAGAAAACCCTAAGGGGGTGTTTTAATTGTATTCCTAAAACCATACTGGTAAGGGTAGAAGTTATGGAGAGGTTTCCAGAAGGAGAGGAGAAATAAAATGATTAGACCTGATAAGTGTTATGTAGTAAAGAACGAAGTAGATACATCCAAACCTTTTCAGCACAGAGATGGTAGTTGGTATATTGTTAAGGACAAAAGCTGGAGGAGATTGATAAGAATAAATGATATTCTTCTAGATAAGAAGGGCAACCTAGTAGCTGTGATAAATAATAAGAAGGAGCTAAAATGATTATACTCCAAACAGATGGGGTTAGTAAGGATAACCCTGGGCCAGCAGCATTTGCCTTCATCATAAAAGACTTAGAAGGCATTGTTATTACCGGTGGTGGTGGGAGATTAGGGGAACAATCTAATAATTATGCAGAATATATGGCGGTGGTAGCGGGGTTAAAGGAGAGCCTAAGGTTAGGATTTACTGGCATAACGGTTAAGACCGACTCTATGATGATGATTAAACATGTTACGAGAGGACTAAAGATAGAGTCTATCAGCTTAAAGAGACTCGTAAGAAAGATACAAGACCTTATACATGAGGTGAAAGAAAAAGGGGGGGTAGTGAAATTTGTTTGGATAAGCAGATTAGAGAATCAGGAACTAGATAGCCTAGCTAATAGGGTATTAATTGATGGAATTGATAACGTTAGAAGGGAGGAAAAATGGAAGACGAGAAACTAGTTTTACCAACAGATTATCCTTTAGACGACCAAGGACGTCCAACCATTCTTATCACAGACATAGTTATTGGTGATAGAATGGAGAGGGATTTAGGTGATGTTAATCAAATGGTAGAAAGTATTAAAGAATTTGGGATACTTAATGCAGTTATTATAGACCAGAATAATGTACTGATAGCAGGGATGAGACGTACCACAGCAGCGTCCATATTAGGTATGGAGAGGGTACCATTCGTTAGGCTTGGCCCTGACTGGGATGAATACGAACTACAGTGTGTAGAGCTTATTGAGAATCTCCACAGGAAAGACCTAAGTTGGTCTGAACGAGACATACAGATAGCGACCCTTCATAAGACCAGACAGAAACTGTATGGCACTCAGGGTGGTGGGGCAACCGCTACTAGGAAGGTCAGAGGCTGGGGACTTGCTGACACAAGTAAGATAACAGGAACCAGTGTGGCTGACATCAGTCTGGCGGTGAAAGTAGCAGAAGCGATACAGAATGACCCTTCCCTAGCAGCAGAAGCCAGCCGTGCTAATGCTTTGCAGACTTTAAAAAGAAGGGAAATGCAGAAGATTAGGGCTATCCTAGCTAGTAGGGCAACAGAAGAGGTAAGTTGTGCAATAGTTAATATGGATTGCCTAGAATTCTTACAGACCCTAGATAGCGAGAGTGTCTCCTTGGTTGTTACTGACTTCCCTTACGGGACTAACATGGAGAGTTTGTTCGCTGGGACTATTATGAGAGATGAGTTTACCAGATTCCAAGATGATTATGCTAAAAGCATGGAGACTATTAAAAAAATAAGAGATGAACTCTATAGGGTTATGCTCCCTAACAGTGTGATATATGCCTTCTGTGGGTTTCTACAAGCAAAGGATATACTCTTCTATTATAGTGAACTGTTCTGTGTTAGAGCAGTCCCTATAATCTGGGACAAGATAACCCCTGGGTATACAGCTAATAAGGGAAAGGCGTTTGCATTTAATTGGGAGCCCTTATTAATGATGTGGAAAAATAGTATGAGAGATTTCAATGAGGGGGAAGGAATCATACTGCCCCACGAAGGGGATGTTATATCAAGAAAGAAGGTTATAGGAAAGGATAAGATGGGGGTTAATGAGAAGCCAGTAGATTTATTGGAACAACTAATTTTACTATCCAGTAATCCTGGGGAGCTAGTAATAGACCCCTTCTGCGGAAGCGGCAGCACACTGGAGGCTGCAGCCAAGCACGAGAGACTCTACAAAGGTTGTGATAATAACAACGAGGTGGTGATTGTAGCAAAAGCTAGGCTGTTCAATTATTATGAGGGAATTAAAGATAAGGAGGAAAAAGAAATGGATGACAAGACACTTATGGAACAGGATTATCTAGATGCTATGGAAGAACAAAGACTTGAAGGTGAAATGAATGATGATGAAACTAATGATGATGAATTCACTGATGAGGATGAGGACTTAGAGGAGGAGGAAGAAGATGACTAATCTCCCCGTTACGCAGTTCCTAAGACCTAATGGTAGAAAGATTACTACCTTCATAAATGTTGATGATGAAATAGCAGAGATTGTATACCAGAAGAGGATGCACCTATCCTGTGAGGTCTTAATCACCGGGGATGTAGCAGTATATGTTAGACGTCCTGAATGGGATGAAGCCCTTGAACTTGTGGAGATATGTATAAATGGACCCACTACTAATACCAGGTTGTCCCAAGTAGATGGTATGATAAAAATTATTAAGGAAGCAGAGAAACTGGATGAGTACTATTATGATGATGAGGAAGAAAAGGAGGAAGAAGATGATTAAGAAAGTCAGAGTAGTTAGAGTTCTTGTCTATGAGGGGATGCCTGAATATGTTGATGGAACACTTAAAAATTCCATTGATTCTTGTTCGAATTTTGGTTATGTTAAGGTACATGCCATGACTCTTAGTAGGAATTACTTTACTGATGATGAACCTATTATAAGGGAGGAAGATGACGGCCAACCCAGTCTTCTTACAGAGCAAGAGGATTTTGCCCAAGATAATATTATGGAAAGAGAGGATAATTATAATGATTAAACATTATTGCGATGTTTGTGGAATAGAGTTGATAAATAACGGAGTTCGTGCCGGTGTTAAGAAAGACTTTAAGATTAGTTTTATAGGTGTAAATAACAACCTTCATACTAGAAACTTTGAAGTTAGCTCTTTCTACGATTTGTGTGAAGAATGTTTAATAAAAGGATTTGTTTGTAAGAATAATAAGGAGGTCTAATTGATTGCATTAAAGCCAAGTGGTAACCCACTAGCGGAGGTCTACGTGGTGGGGGAACACCCCTCCTTGGAGGATATAAAAAGCGGAAGTAACTTCCAAGGAGGAGAGGGAAACATTATCAGAGGAGCCCTTAAGAAAGCAGGCTTCAACCCAGAGAGTGATATAAGGTATGGAAACGTCAGCTATTATGGAGATAAGAGTGTTTATAATATTGACGAGCTACTCAGTGATATTAACCGTTACCCACGGAAAGTTATTATACCTGTTGGAGATAAGGCTCTCTCCGTCCTAACTGATAAGGAGCATATATTAAAGTGGAGAGGCTCTGTACTGAGCTCTTATAACTTTGACTGCCCAGTCTTACCTACTATCTCCGCAGGGTTTATTAGGAAGAATAATTGGGCACATATATTAACCTTACGTTCCGATTGTAAGAAGGCTTATAGGGTTTGGAAGAATAACTATGTTCTACCAAAAAGGGAGATGATGTGCGTTACTAAGGGGGCAACATACATAGACTTTGCAATCGAATTCGAGCGCCTAGCAAATCTTAAAGGAGGCTTAATAGCTTACGACATAGAGGGGTTGTATCCCAGAATGGTTGCAATCAGTTTTAGTGATGACCCTTCCAAAGGGGTTACTGTACCACTAAATTGGAGAGGCTTCACAGAAGAACAAAAGCTCAGTCTTTATGGCATGATTAATAAGATTCTCACCAATGAGAGTACGGGCAAAGTAGCACACAACATGCTATATGATAATCCAGTAATGAGTAGGTATGGCATAGGGATGAAGGGCATCTTTATGGATACGATGCTAGCACATAAGGCTTTATACTATGACCTACCACATCGTCTGGATTATCTCACCAGTATTTATACATGGGAACCTTATTATAAGGATGATAGAACACTTGCTGAGCTAGTAGGTGAGGAGGATAAAGCGGATGAATATAGTATTAAGGATAGTTGTGTCACCCTAGAAGTCGTGGAATCTTTGTGTAGAGAACTAAGTTCAGCCAACCTAACTGATTTCTTCTTCAACCATGAGATGCAGAAAGTATGGGCATCTACCTACCAGTCGTGTAATGGCTTACCTATATTGGAGGATATTAGGAGCCAGATAAGAATGGAGACAACCTGCAAGGTTGAGGAGTTAGAAAAGGGGTTAGAAGGTATAGTTGATGCGTCCTCTAGTCAGGATAGTTGTCGTTACCTTTATGGTGAACCCTACGTTGAGAAAGTACTTGGCAAAGCTAAGAAAAGTAAAGTCTACCTCCACGGGAATGAACTCAACCTAAAGCAGATTGAACGTAAAAGGAAACGCCCTGATGGTGGGGTAATCAAGACCGTGACGAGTGACGACGATGCGATTCGTGAACTTGTTGGGAAGTACCCAGAACATAAGGACGTCCTACTAACTATGTTAGAGATAAGGAAGAGGAAGCATGATTTATCCACCTACATCGAAGCAAGAGACATCAACGGCGTATTCTACTATAGTATCAACATCTCTGGTACAATTAGTGGAAGGAATAGTTGCGGACTTACGCTTGATAAAAACGGTATACCCGCTCAAGGAATACCGAGCGGTAAAAGCCCTGGTTCTCAAAATCTTAGGAGAATGATAGGTAAGGATGGACTTCTAGTATGGGAAGTAGACGCCAGTCAGGCTGAAGCCCGTGATGTTGGATGGAGAGCAGAGGAAGAGTGGCTAATAAATGACTTCATCAATAAGAAAGATATCCACAAGAAGTCGGCAGCACTTCTGTTCGACCTCAAAATGGAAGAAGTAACCAAAGAAATGCGTCAACTAGGTAAAATCATTAAGCATTCTACCTCCTACTGGATTGGGCCGAACAAATTAGTGGATGTAGTAAGGGAGCACTTTCCAGCCTTTCCCTTTGATGTAAAAATGGCAAAGTACTTCATATCTAAGTTGCGTGTATTATATCCTAAGACTTATGAGTGGGGTTGCAACATCAGAGACGCCGTTAATGCTGGACAAAGAGAGTGGAGGTCAGCCTATGGGAGACGACTATTCTTATTTGGTCCAATCAATGATGAGCTAGTAAGAACAGCTATCAGTTTCCAACCACAGGCAGATATAGGAGACCATACGACACTAGCACATCCTAGGGTGTTAAAAAGGTTTCTAGAATCAGATATGGACCCAACCAAGAATAAAGTTATCAACCTAGTACAGGATAGCATAGTAGGGTTGGCAGAAGAAAAGAATGTTTCTACTATCATGACCATAGTAAAAGAGGAGATGGAAAAACCAATACCTGGACTATATTATAAAGGCATCCCACTTGTTATCCCAGCAGAGTTTGCAGTCGGTCCCAACTGGGGGGAAATGAAGGAGATTAAGTCATGAATATTACAAGAGATGAATTTGATAAAATTAAACAAGAACAGTATGATGCAGGATATGTAAATGGAGAAGAGATTGGTTATGATGCAGGATATGATGAAGGTTATAATGTTGGAGCTTCAGACAAGGAAGAAGAATTAACAAAGGATACCAAGTTAGAAGAAGAGGAAAAAAGAATGGAACAATTACGACGTTCCCTAGAGAATAAGTATGGTAGATAAGAGATGGGATATCTTTAATGCCCTAACCAATGAGCATCCAATGCTTAAGGATATAGCCCATTGGATGATGCCACCCCTTATAGAGGAGGCTTTAAAAAATGCTGGAAGTCCTTATAATACTGATGGCACAAAGAGGATTGAGCATCCTAATAACATCAGTCCTACTAAGTTTAATGACCCTACTAGTAATATTACTTAAACCCTTTTTAGGAAGGAAGTAATATGAGATTCAACAAGACAGTTAACAGTAGTAACTTTGCAGGAGGCCCGGATGATCCTTACACAGTCTATTATTCTGGTACTACTACTATCGTATCTAGTGGATTCCTCTTAAGACCAGCTGTTGATAAGGCTGCTTTCTTAGCCTTATGTCATTACAGAGCTTTGTTAGACATAAATGATGAGCGTTCTTTTGAATTGGACAAAACAATAGAAAGACTCTCTAAGTTATGGGATAATACCAATGAATGAATACCAGAAAAGGAGTTTTCTTACCAATTATTTAGACTATGTAAAGTGGCAAGAATCATCTGATGACTTCCACCTAATGGCGGCTCTAACCATACTTGGTGCAGCCACTAATAGGAAGGTCTACTATGATCAGATATACTATAAGCTTTATTGCAACCTCTACACGGCTATAGTCGCAGAGAGTGCTATCTGCCGTAAAGGCCCTCCGATGGACATAGCGGTAGGAATCTTTATGGAGGCGTTCAATAATAATAATGACTACCTTATTATTAGTGGCAAACCAACACCGCAGAGTTTACTACAAATTATGAGTGAAGCACCTAATGGGGCTAAGGTATTCTTACACTTAGATGAGCTTAACAGATTCTTCACAGGGGAGATGAAGAACCTAGGAGTGACACAGCTATTATTAGAGCTATATACCTGTCCAGCCTTTAAAAGAGATTCAACATTAAGTAGTGGTGACCGTACCCTAACTGATGTATTCCTAAACATTCTTGGTGCAGGTGTACCGAGCTGGCTCCAATCTAATACAAAGGATATTTTTGAAGAAGGCCTACTAGGTAGGATTAGCTTTGTTCACAGGGAGAAACGTAAGAGACTAACCTCAAGAATATCTGAGGTAATCAACTTAGATGAGGAGTTATATATTAGGGAAACCCTGGTTGAGCAGCTCCAAAAAATTAGTGAATTCAAAGGTAGTATGGACTTCACACCTGAAGCAGGGAGAATATTTGACAGATGGTATGAGGAGATTGGTACCAAGGAGACAGATATCCAGTGTGCTTCAGGCTTCATAGGACGGAAACAAGACCATGCGTTGAAGTTTGCAATGCTTTTTAGCATCTCTAAAAGACCGTACAGTATAGATAATGTTATCGACTCCGATGCGATTAGGGCAGGGATTGAGTTGGCCGAGGACTGTGGGATAAGCCTTAATAGGATATTTGCCAACATTCCTAAGAGCGAAACAATGAAGTTATTGTCTCTTATGGAGAAAGTCCTAAGTGATAGGGGAAAAATATCTAAATCCTTATGGTTCTCTATGTTCTATAGGCAGGCAACTAATGACCAACTAACCCTAATTGTTTTGAGTCTTATTCAGGCTCGTGTTGCTTATGAACGCCGAGAAGGTAGGACTACGTTCTTCTATTATATTTCACCCGATCTTAGGGAGGAGGAAATTATTGATGACAAATTAATTTTAGATGACTACGAAAAGGGTATTGAGGAAAAAAGATGGAGGAAACTTACAGTTTAGGAATCAACTTTTTATTTTGTAAAAAGTTTACTTTATTGGGGGAGATATGAGTAACATACGCACCCACCCATCTAATGATGCTTACAGAAAAGGGTGGGAAATTATTTTTACTATACCGGGAACGGGGGAGTCCAAAATGTCTGATGAATACGAAGAAATGATAGCCAAAAGGGATGAGCTGAGAAGCAAAAGGGATGCCCTTGTAACTGATATGGATGCCCTACTTGATACCAATTCTAATATGAATCTTATCCAAGATTTGGAAGATGATATACTTGATGTAGAGTTCGAGATAGAAACCCTTGAGGATAAGATACTTAATTATAGTGAGGAGGACTAATTATGAGCGCACCTAGAGTGAGTGTAAGCCTTGGTAGGACAATAAACCTAGGGAACTTCAATTCCTTACGGGTAGAGGTAACAATTGACAGAGATGTAGACTTGATAGGTAAAGAAACTATCCACGATGCTGTTACTTCTGTTCATACCGAAGCCAACGCAGAACTGACACGTATTATAAGAGTGGAGAAAAACTAATGCGTACTATTGTTTTTAATTGCACCCAAGCTGCTAGAACCCACCAAGTTGCACAAGATATGTTATTAAGGGGTATCATCCCCTTAGAGATTCACGACCAGCCCCCGCAGATAGCATTACAATCTGTAGGGGTTATGAAGATTGCCCTAATCCCACCGAGTGAAATCCCGAAGGAGGGGGAACCAGTAGAACAGGAGGTAGACTTAAGTATGTGCCCAGTGGTGGAGTACAAACTCTATAGGGGGAAGCTGGGTAACTTTGTATGGTGTCTTAATGCTTTTCACTTCTAAATTTTTAAGGGAGAGTTCCTTACGGTTCTCTCCCTTTTTATTTGACACAGTCTATGGCATCACGCCTGTATCGTCCTTCCCCGTTTAGCCAACATAGTTGGCTTTTTACCTATCCTCGCCTTTAGCTTTAATCTTCCCACCTATGCCAAGAATAGAAAGCACAGCCCCTAGTCCTAAAGCTACAGCCTGAGCAGTTATCTGCGCTCCGTTATACGTACCAACTACAAAGTCTCCAGGAAGTGAAGCTGCAAAAGCACCAGCACCAACCAATACAGAGCCTACCGCAGTCTTCCATCCCTGATACCATTTCTTTCTAGTAGCCATTTTACACCTCATTAAATACGTCATGTCTAAATTTGTCCATGTCAAACATTTTCCCAGGGCAACTCTTTTTAGCAAAATCCCTATGAGCAAATATCTGACTAACGGGAATATTTAACAAATTACAAAGTGCCTTACATAATTTAACAGCCATATTCCACTGGTCTTTCGGTGGAATTTTATTATCAAAATTTCCAACTACACAAACACCAATGCTATCATGATTCTGACCAACCGTATGTGCTCCAGGTACATTAAGCATTCTGCCTGTTAATATTTCATACTCATCATTTACAAGTTCAATCCCGTAGTGATAGCCTATATCTTTCCAGCCGTTTGTTTCCTTATGGTATCTCCTTATTGCTTGCCAACTAAGAGTCTTAGAATCTTCTGTTAAGGAATGATGAATAATAATTCTTGTTGGTTTCATAACTAGTAACTCCCACTAAATGGGTTAGAGTTAATAACTTTTTTCCTCCTCTTGTTATCTGTGAACGGCTCTTTGTTGATGCCACTACCAAATAGGGCATCCCGTAAGCTTTCGTTCTCCCTCCCTTTTAAAAGGTTCCTAGTAGCTGCACTCCCCGGTAAATAGGTGCCCGGATTAAGGTGGCGGAGTACCTTTCTTTCTGCTACCTTCCTATCGTATGGATCATTACTGGTTAGGAAGGTATAAAGACTGCTGAATGCATCCAATACGGGTGGGAACCTATCGGGCATAGGCCCTGTAGATAGGGCAGACCCAAAGGCTCCTAGTTTAGCAAGGCCTTCCTCCTCATTAAAGTCCTTCACCCCCTCAGTGATGTGTCTATAACTCCAGCCAACACTAGTAAGGTCAAACCCAGCCAGTGCACCTGCATTTATAATAGCCATATTATAAGCGAGATGTTTCAAAGGTGCTATTCTCATACTGGTTGGGATAGTCACCTGTGGCATACCCTTACTAGACCAGCCAGGCTTAGCAAATAGTGCCCTAGAGGTCATCTCTCTCCAGGTAGATGTACTGTAATTAATAGGCCAGGTCCAGAACTTTAGTAACAATCTCCCAGTGCTGGTCTGATGTAACGGGCTAAACCCTGGCTGGGTGTAGTCATACTGGTTAGATAAAGGTCTATGATTAGCCTCCAATTCTACTAGTTTCTTCTCAGAAGGGAAGTACCTCTCACCATTCTCAGGCCTTTTACCTGCCATTCTCTCCTTAGAAGCCCAACCGTGTTTCCAATATTTGGGGTTCATTATTAATTCATCTGCATCATAAATGGCCATCTTAATACTATTGGTGACTAACCCCTTATGTGTTCGTTGCATAGGGTAGCCACCTATCTTATCTATGAGAGCCTCCTGATCCCCGATGCCCTCTATCCCATGGATAGCCCTCTTATAGAAATACTGCTCCTTTACTAAGTCATCCATCCATTTCGGTGTATCCCCCATTGTTTTGTAAACACTACTGAACATAGCCATGCTTAGGTCATTCACAACCTGGAAGGTATTTCTAATACCCATGTCAACCCGGAAACTTATCGCCGCCCTATTCATCATCTGCCCATAAAATGAGCTAATATCCGCCATTGGGACAGAGCTAAACTCCCTGTTCAGGAGCTTATGGCTAACCTTCTTAATAACATCCCCTATAGGTCCACGTTCCATCCAGGATGAGAGTTGCTTATCAAAGCTCTTATCCCCATAAAAGACCCTATTAACAGTTTTGTCTATCCAGTCAAAGGTAGCACTGTCCATCTCTCCTTTCATCTTATTCAGGCGGAAGCTAACCATTTTAGCAGGCTGCTCAAGATAGAGAGTCTTAAGGTCATTTGCAATATAGTCTCTGGTTAAAGCAAAGGGATTCAAAACTTTGTAAGCGTCATCCAATTGGTCCCACTCAGCATCACTTACACTTCTTTCCTTAAACGTTCCGGTTTTATAACTCTTCGGAATACCTTTATCCACTCTAGGTGATCTATACCCCATTCTTTCATCTTTAGGTACTTGCCACGGCTCACCTTTTTGACGCTGCTTACTTACTGCCTCTTCCACATTTTTTGGTCTTAACCTATAGACTCGTCTCATATAATCTGGCAGGTTCTCTATCTCTTTCTCACCCCATAACCTTAGGTACTGATTAGTACGTTCCAACCCAACACTATGAATCTCCTTAAGGAGCTTATAAACATCCCTATCCCACTGAGAACTGTATGCCTTATCAGGATCGAAGCCCTTAGTCTGTAAATCCTTCATAAGTTGTTTGTAAGTCTGTAGGTCTTGATTCTTTATAGCTGCCTTAGCCTCCATCCAAGGTGTCACCCCATGACGTTTGGCCCATTCCTTTTCCAGCCCTCCCAATAATGTTAACCATTCTCTTTTCTCCACATCCATATTCATGTTGTTACGAATTATAGGCTGTAAAATATTAGCAATGTCCATAACATGTATGTATTCTAAGAAACTGGTTACTCTCTCTAATGGCCCAGGAACCTTCGCATCTAATCCCGCATTCTTGTATGTAACTAATAACTGTCTCTTACTCTCCTTTATACCTGAATAAACGTGGTAAAGAAATTCCTTATTGGTAAGTAGTTTAAAGGTATCATCCCCTTCTTTTATGCTAACCCCTTCCTTAGAGGCTACCCACTTTATGAAGTTCCCCATGGTTTCGGTCAACTGATTAGTTTCTGTCTTCTCCCCCTTTACCTTATGAGCTTTTGTTTGGGCCTTCATAAAGGTGTCATAAGTCCCTATTACTTTACCATTATCATCTAGGGCGTTATACTTATTACCTTCCTGCACTACTGTGCCTTTCTTCCTAGTTCCGAAGTCAGCACTTTTTAAGCCATACATATTAATAACACCCTCTAGCTCCTTGTAAAGGGCAGTCTCCATTCCTGAGAGTCTCTTACTCATGAAGAGACTCTTACTTTTTGATACCAATCCTTCACTATCATTCAGAAACTCTTTGTAACTTTTAGTCCAATAAGGTTGGTCCTTCTTAAGGATAGCTAATTCCTCAGGAGTTGCCCCTTTTTGTTCTAATTCAAAAAGAGTTTTCTTCTTATAATTAGATTTGCTAATAAATTTTTCCTCGGCACTAAAGGCTTTTATTCCAACAACGGTGTTTACCAACCCCTCTTCGAACTCACCAAACTCAGGGTATAACCTCTTTATCTCAGCCCTAATGTCTTTGGGAGTCTTAAGTTTGGTGTTCTGCACCAGGTTATATAAACCCTTTACAACATCCCCCTTGACCCCCGGTTTAACTTCCCTTAGGTGGAGGAACTCAAAGGCTGCAGCAGTAAGCATCTCTGTTGCAATCTGCTTCTTATCAATAGGATTATCACCCATCATACTAAAACCTGCACTTACCGTTCCTGCTGCTGCACCACTTATAAGAGCCTGCACAGTTAACGGCTGATACCTGGCTAACGCCCCAAGTCCTCCGAATGCTGCAAACATAATTCCGTTCTCAGCAACGTTCTTAGCTCTCTCAACTATGTTAATATCCTTAGTTTTGGCTATGTCTATAAATTCTGCAATCATATCCCTTGCTACACCCATCCCACCTACTTCAGCCGCACCACCGAAAAGTCTCGCACCCTTTTCTGTACTCCTCGCAAGATTGTATGTAGCCCCCATTAACTTAGAAGTAACCGGAATGGACTTTAATAATCCACCAGTCATACTAAGGCTACCAATAAACCCTGCTGCCCCACCTAATATCTTCCCACCAGTACTTGCTATTGGATTACGTTTTTCCTGAGCCTCATCAATTATGTCAGGCTTAAATAAGCCGAACGACAGACTGTCGATTCCACTCTCTAAAACTGTGCCACCAAAAACCGTTACATCCTCTAGAAAGGAGTTAGCCTCACCAACAGGGTCAGCACCAAACTCTATTAGAGCCCCATTATTAAATGGTACCAACCCATTGGATTCTTGTTCCTTATTAAATGGGTTTAGGTTCATTTAAGGAATCTCCCTGCTACTCCAGCTACAGCAAGACTGGGTTTTATAAACAAAGAACTGTGCTTTCTAGAACTGTCTCTAACATCATCCATACTCAATCCCATACCTGGAGTCTTAGGCTTTTCAGGTTCAGGCTCAGTAGTTTTCCCTGTAAACCCATAGAGATTCAATAACGCTTCGCTACTCCCCGGTGCTTGGATATCCATAATTTTTACCACCGTCCCAAGATAGGTTTCTCTCCAAGCATTTAAATTCTTATCTCCTTTCTTAGGACTATCACTGTTCATAATAATCTGTGCTTCTACTCCAAGGTTTTCCTTCATCATCTGGGTTATATCACCAATAAGTCCTGACGCATGCATGCTGAACTCTGGACTAAACTTACTTCCATTATCCATAAGATACTTCAACATCTCTGTTTGACTTCCAAACTCTTTGGTCATAAACTCTTTGGCCTTCTCATCATTCATGGCTGAACTCATAATCCCTGCCATCTTATACTTGAATTCAACCCCAGCCAATCCCATCTCCATCCCAATCTTTTGTGTCTGTGCCTTTATGTTACCCGCCTGAGCATAAGCTAGTGTTAAATCAGCGGAGGCCTTCTTTATTTGTGCATCCAATAAATCGACTTCCTTCTTAGTTCTAGCATCACTATATTTAGCCACACTCTCCTGTATGGTAGCCGTAGCCCTACTGATTCTCCTATCTATCTCTGCCTGTTCCCTAGCAAGATTGTCATGTAATTTTGTACTCTCAATATTTGCATCCATTCCAGGCTTGGTTACATTCTCATAAATGTTTTCCTGCAAATCATTGCTTCTCTTCGCCTCTTTTGCATAACTCTCTTGTACTGCAACCTGCCTCTCTTGTAGCTTCATCCTTTCTGTTTCTTCCAAAATATCTATAATCTTCGGCATTGCTGCTCCCACCCCTGCAAGGAAGGCTCTAAAAGTAGCTGGCATCTCTATTCCTCCTTCCCATAATTAATTTTTTCTTTAGCCTTACCTTGTTCAACCTTACTTTGGATGAACTTCTTAGGATTCCAGCCAACCTTGCTTAGAACTTCCTTCCCCTTGGCGACGGTATAATCTTTTTTACCTTCTTCATTAACTCCAGCCACAACTTCTGGAGTGTACCTAGCTTTAAATCCGTCTCTCCCATAGAAGGATTCTTTAGGTTTACCACTGAAAGCACTGGCAATAGATGCCGCTGCGTCTCGTCTAGCACTTATTTTTCTATACCTATTTACTAGGCTTTCATAATTTTGTTGCTCTGGGCTAAGTTGAAGGCTAGGTCTCTTATAGGTCATACTTTGTAGAACTGACCCAAATAAGGTAAGCACAATAGGTAGGGGATTTCCAGTCATTAGACTAGCCACCCCTGCTGATGCTATCTCTTTTTTTGGCATCTCATAACCTTCATCACTTGCAAAGGGATTATAATCAGGCATTGTTTCCCTTCTTTCTAAGGATTTCAGCCATTTTCTTATACACATCATTAGCTATTGTTTCAGCTGTTACAATTGGGTCCCCACTTTCTAATGCATCATCAGTTACTACCTCATCAGTGGCTAGCATGTCATAAACAATGTCAGCAAACTCCTCCATGGGTCCATTACCATTTTCGTCAGTAAAAAGGTTTGCTATCAAAGGATTACTCATAACAGTAGTTATAAGATTCATCCTATTCCCTAGCTCATTATCTGTAATGCTTTGCCTATTTAGTTTTAATGTTTCTAAGGCTATGTCATAATTCTGTTTATTAGTCAAATCAAACTGTCTAATTGCCTCCCCATGAGAAGCCCAAGCCAAGTCCATATCATGTTCATCTTTTACATCAAACTGTCTGGCTTGTTCTAATAAGTAATCTTTCTGCAAATCTAGCTTAGCCCGATTATCTATCAACTGCATGTCTTTGGCATTCTGTAATTGGTCCTTCACTGCTTGTAGACTTCTACCACTTGTTAAATCCGTCTCTTGATAGGAAGCTTTAATCTGTGCCATAACAATATCTTTAGAAGTCTGACTATCCAGATAGCCCTTCTCTTTTGCCCAAGCCAATTCATCCTTAGTCCTAGCCGCATCTGCCTTAGTTAATAGCCCTGTATTCTCTAACTCTCCCTTTATTTGTGCTGCAACAATATCTCTTGCAGTTTTATCATCCATTAACCCTTTTGTCTTGGCCCACTCTAATTCAGCTGTATACTTATTCCTATCCGCATCTATCATGAGGCCAGTCTTATTAAGGTCAGCAGCAATTTGGTTGGCAGAAAGAGTTTTCGCAGTCTCATTATCAAGATAACCCTTCTCTTTAGCCCACTTAAGCTCTGCTAAATATTGTTCCTTTCCAGCCGCAAGGGTTAATCCAGTCTTCTCTAGGTCAGCCCTTATCTGATTTGCCGCAAGGTCCCTAGCCGTCTGATTATCCATCAACCCCTTTTCTTTTGCCCAGTCAATTTCAGCTGACCATTTCTCTTTATCCGCACTTGTTAGGAGACCTGTTTTCTTAAACTCTGCCTCTATTTGCTGAGTAGTAATATCTCTAATCCTACTATCTTCTAGTATCCCTTGTTCTTTGGCTGCCTTAATCTGGGCTAAGTACTTATCTCTATCAGCCCCAAGAGAGAGTGTCAATTCAGATAGGCTGGCTTCAGCTTGTTTCTGTGCAATAGCAAGTTGGGTCTGAGTAGTCATACCTGTTGTAGTAATAGAAGTCTGTGCCCCGATGTTGGCAATAACCTTATCAGTTTCATCTTTAGCAGCGGCAATTTTAACCTGTTTATCCGCCACAGTAAGACTTGTATCTTGTTCTATTTTTGCAATCTCCTTCTGGGTTTGAGCCTGAAGGGTTGCTATCTTCTCCTGACTTCCCATACTAGCAAATGCAATCTTCTCCTGACTATTCATCCCGGCATAAGCGGTGGTCTGTTCTATCCCAGCAATCTGAAGCTGGGTACCAGAACCAAGTTGTGCCTGCTCCAATCCACCTAGTACATTAAGTTTAGTCTGATACTCCTGACTAGCTCTGTCCTTCTCAGCTTCCCCGTATCCACCGTATCTGGCCAATACTTCTTTCTGTGCATCACTAAAGGTACTAAGCTCCCTAAGTCTAACTTCTTCACTTTTTTCTAACTGCTGCCTAGTAGTATCCCCACTAGATACTAGTCCCCTCTTCTGCATGCCTTGCTCAATAAGGGGCAGCATCTTAATTCTCTCTGCCTCTCCAAAGGCACTTATCCCTTC
>Ga0172381_10000637_pt1 | contig 42659 bp, 35 predicted proteins | sample Leawel6488metaG_FD_119754 | JGI IMG/M metagenome (GOLD analysis project Ga0172381, IMG submission 119754) | Leachate microbial communities from a municipal landfill in Southern Ontario, Canada - Leachate well 64-88 metaG | ecosystem: Engineered > Solid waste > Landfill > Unclassified | place... | reverse complement strand
CTTATGACCCGAGTTCAAATCCCGGCATAGACCTTTTAAATAGTTTCTATGTTTAAATTATATGTAAAAAAGTGAAATATTATGGCAAAATTAATACTAGAACCATCAAGAGGAACAAGAGATTTCCCACCTGCTGAAAAGATTGTAAGGGATAAAGTAATCAGTGATATTAAAGAAATATTTGAAATCTATGGTTATTCTCCTTTAGAAACACCAACCTTTGAAAAGCTAGAGATCTTAGAAGCTAAGTTTGGAGCAGGAGAAAACTCAGATGCAGTTTCTGAAATTTATAGATTTAAAGATCAAGGAAATAGAGAATTAGGTTTAAGATATGAATTTACTTTTGCACTTGCACGATTTGTTGGACAAAATCCCCAACTTAAAACTCCTTTTAAAAGATATCAAATAGGTCCAGTCTTTAGAGACGGCCCAATCAAAGCAGGGAGATATAGAGAATTCTATCAATGTGATATTGATGTTGTTGGTTCTCAGTTTGGAATAATTGATGCTGAAGTCCTTGCCGTTATTAGAGACGTTTTTAAAAAGTTAAAACTAGAAACAATAATTGAAGTAAATGATAGAAAATTATTAAACGAAATAATTCTTTTCTGCGGAATACAAGAAAAACAAGCAACAGATGTTATTGTTGCAATTGATAAACTTAAAAAGATTGGAATTTCAGGAGTAAAGAAAGAATTAACAGAAAGAGGAATATCAGAAACAGACATAAATAAGCTTTTAGATCTTTTAACAAAGGTAGAAAAAGGAAGTAACAAAGAAAAACTTTCTCAATTAGAAAAGTTACTTGGAGAAACAGAAGGAGTAAAGGAATTAAAAGAGCTTTTCAAAAACTTAGAAACATTCAAAGTTGAAATTGATTTCAATCCAACTCTTGCAAGAGGACTTGGTTATTACACAGGGCCAATCTATGAAGTTTTCTTAACAGATGAAAAGATAATGAGTGGTTCTTTAGCAGGCGGAGGAAGATGGGACAAGATGATTGGTAAATACATAGGTAATGAGAATCAAAATATTCCAGCCGTTGGCCTTGCCTTTGGAATAGAACCAATCATGGAAATAATAAAAGCAAGAGATGGTCTAAAGAGACAAACAGTTGCTAATCTTTTAATCATCCCAATTGGAAAAGCAACAGAAGAAGCAATTAAAGTAACACAAGAACTTAGAAGCAAAGGAATAAAAGTAATTGTTGATCTTGCCGGCAAAGGAGTTTCAAAGAACATAGAGTATGCAGATAAATTAGGCATCCCATTTGTAGGATTTCTTGGAGAAGACGAAATCAAGCAAAAGAAAATTAAGATAAGAGACATGACTTCTGGAAAAGAAGAACTAACAGATATTGATAAAGTTAAGTTGTAGCCAAATAAAATTCTTTTTCTGTAAATGTGGTCACCTAATGCGTGGACCCTAATTTTTAAATATGTGCCCCCTAAACTATCTATTTTTAAATATGTGCCCCCTAAATTATATATGAGCTATATTGAAGAGAAAAAGATAAATGGCAAAACCTATTTATATCTTTCAAATACAGTCAGAGTCTCTAAAAACAAGTATAAAAAAATAAGACAATACATAGGTAATAAATTATCAGATATTTCAGAAATCGAATATAAATTAAATAAGAAGATTCCAGTTAGGCCGATACTAAAAGTTAAACCAACAAAATTACTAGAATTAATAAAAAATAATTATCTAAATAAATCCAATAGTAAGATTGTTGCAAATATTTTAAAGACAGAGAAATATAGATTGTATAAATTTATTTATAATACTAATAATATAGAAGGAAATCCATTATCTTTTGAAGACACAAAAGGGATTTTAGAGAAATTAAAGAAAACAGATAAGAAAAGAAAAAGAGACGAACAAGAAGTCGTTAATATGAAATATTGTTTAGATTATATAATTCAAACAAAAGATGAAATCACTCTAGAGTTTATTCTTAATTTACATAAGATGGAAATGGATAATGTACATAAAGAAGCAGGACAACTAAGAAATAAACAAAACATAGTAAACAACTATTTGCCGCCAAAACCAGAAGAAGTTCCTAAAAAGATGCAAGAACTTGTGGAATGGTATGATAAAGCGAAGTTAAAATTACATCCTTTTGAACTAGCTGGTCTTATGCATTATAAATTTGTTAAAATTCACCCATTTATGGATGGTAATGGGAGAATGTCAAGATTATTAATGAATTTTATTTTAATAAAGAATAATTATCCATTATTAAATATAAATACTACAGATAAAATAAAATATTATTTCGTGTTAATGGAACAGAAAGAAAAGGTTGGTCAAAGAAAGTTTTTAAATTACCTTTTAGAAACATATGTTGATGAGTACTATGACTAAATAGAACAATTTTAAAATAAATTCTTTCTATATTATATATAATATTTAAGAGAAAGAATTAATTATGATTACAACAATTGAATTAAAACAGAAATATTTAGATTTCTTCAAAAGTAAAGACCATAAGATTATTGAACAAGCTTCATTAATACCAGAAAATGATAATACAGTTCTTTTCACAACAGCAGGAATGCATCCGCTTGTTCCTTTCCTTTTAGGTCAAGTACACCCACAAGGCAAAAGACTAGCAGATTATCAAATGTGTATAAGAACAACAGATATTGATGAAGTAGGTGACGCCACACATTTTTCAATGTTTGAAATGCTTGGTAATTGGTCACTAGGGGATTACTTCAAGAAAGAATCAATTGCTTATTCTTATGAGTTTTTAACAAGTAAGCAGTGGTTAGCTTTAGACAAGAATAGAATTGCAGTAACTGTTTTCTCTGGTAACAAAGATATACCAAAAGATCAAGAAGCAATCAATTGTTGGTTAGAACAAGGTTTGCCAATTGAAAGAATTGCAGCAATTGAAGATAATTGGTGGGGGCCAGCAGGAACAAGTGGACCTTGTGGACCAGATACAGAAATATTTTATTGGAAAGACAATTCTAGACCTGCTCCAAAAGTGTTTGATCCAGAAGATGAGACCTGGGTAGAAATCTGGAACAATGTTTTAATGGAATATAATAAAACAAAAGAAGGAAAGTTTGAACCATTAAAGCAAAGAAACATTGATACAGGATTAGGCACAGAAAGAGTAACAATGATTCTAAATGGTTTAGATGATGCTTTCAAAGTTGGAAAAATAAAAAGTATTTATGATTTTGTTTCAACTCTTGGAACAGATAAAACAAACTCAAAAGCAATTAAGATTATTACAGATCACTTAAGAGTATCAACATTTGTTCTTGCTGACCCAAGAGCAGTTATTCCAAGTAACACTGATCAAGGATATATCTTAAGAAGATTTATAAGAAGAGCAATAAGATATGGTAAGCAAATTGGAATACAAGATAATTTTTGTTCAAAAGTTGCAAGTAAAATAATAGAATTATACAAAGACGAATATCCGCAATTAGAAACAAGAAAACAATTTATTGTTGCAGAATTAGAAAAAGAAGAAAATAAGTTTTCAACAGCATTAATTAATGGTTTAAAAGAATTTAATAAACTTTCAGAGAAACAAAAAATCATTTCAGGAAAAGAAGCATTCCTTCTTTATCAGTCCTATGGTTTTCCAATAGAAATGATACAAGAACTTGCAAATGAAAAGCAGATTACTGTAGACCTTGATGGTTTTAAAGAAGAAGAAAAGAAACACCAAGAGCTTTCAAGAGTTGGTGCAGAACAAAAGTTTAAAGGCGGTCTAGCAGAACATACAGACATTACAATGAAGTATCACACTGCAACCCACATCTTAAATCAAGCTTTAAGAAATCTAATCTCTAAAGACATAAGACAGAAAGGAAGCAACATAACTTCTGAAAGACTAAGATTTGATTTTAATTTTGATAGAAAACTAACTGATGAAGAAGTAAGGGCTGTAGAATCAGAAATAAACAAAGTAATCTTACAGTCCCTTCCAGTAATCAAAGAATCAATGTCTTTTGAGAAGGCAAAGGAAAGTGGAGCACAAGCAGAATTTGGAACCAAGTATCCAGAAACAGTCTTTGTTTATTCCATTGGAACTTACAGTAAAGAAATTTGTATGGGACCACACGTAAACAACACAAGTGAACTTGGCCACTTCAAGATTGCAAAAGAAGAAAGTGTAGCTGCAGGAATAAGACGAATAAAAGCTGTTCTTGAATAATAATTATATTATATTAAAACGCAACTATTTATATACTTTTTGCATATTAATACAATTATGGAGTTAAATATTCTTCAATTGAATGTGTTTCTAGAGATTTGTAAAGAGAATATTTATCAGAAGGAACTAGCAATTAAGCTTGACAAAAGTAAAAGCCAGATAAGTAGAGCAATAGCAGTTCTTTCTTCTGTAGGGTTAATTGAATATTCAAAAAGGAAATTAGAGTTATCTAAAAATCCATTTTCTACAGAACTCAAAGAGCTTCTTTTCAAGTACCCAAATCTTATGGAAATTTTAAAAGATTCAGGAATACCAATTCTTCAGTCTTTCTTAACAGAAAAAACCGTTAAAGAGATTTCACAAGAAACAAAATTAAAAGAAATTACTATTTACAAGTTTATAGAAAAAACAAAAAATCTTTCAATACTAATTAAACAAAAGAATAAATATATCTTTAATGAAAAGTTGTGGCATTCTCTTAAGGAGTTTATAATAGATTACAATTATTATAATAATAATACGGACAATAGAATTCCAAAAGGATCAATTATTTATTATAAGAATAAGAAAGAGATTATATTTTCAACACAAGAAGAATTATCCAATTTCATCAAAACTGGATTTTCTGTTTTTAAAGATTATGGCATTAATATTCTAAATACTACAAATTATTATTCCCTTTCAAATAAAAAACTAACCTTGATAGATATATTAGAACACACAATGACAATTGTAGAAAAAACAAAAGATTATAGACAATTGCTATATTTGGTTCTATTTTTTCAAAAATACAGAAAATCTATCCGATACTTTAATAAACCTCAATTGTTATTAAATATAATTAGTGTATTGGATGGAAAGACAATAGACGGATATCCAACACTAAAAGAAATAAAAGAAAAGGTGAAGTTATATAATATAAAAATTTGATGAAGATGGAATTTAAAATAAATTATTTTAATCAAATTCTCAATAAGTTCGATCAATTAGATAAAATATCAAACCAAAAAGTAAATATTTATCTTATTGGAGGAGCAGTATTGTTAGAACAAGGATTAAAACAAGGAACAAAGGATATAGATTTAATTTTAACAAATGACGAAGATTATAACTATTTCTGTAATTTATTAAAAAAAGATAATTCCCATCAATTAGAACTTCCAGAAAAAGAATATTTAAAATTAAAAATCTCTGAGATAATTATTCAAGATGATTTTAGATTTGATGTATTTAATAAAGTGGTATGTGATAAACTATACTTAAGTAAAGAAATGATAAAAAGAGCAAGATTAATTAAAGAATATAAACACTTGAATTTATATGCTTGTTCAAATGAAGATATTCTTATATTCAAATCAATTACTGAAAGACCTGGAGATATAGATGATTGTTTAGAATTAGTAAAGAAAGGGTTAAATTGGAATGTAATTTTAGAAGAAATACAAAATCAAGTAAAAGAATCAAAACAACAAGTTTGGATAACTTGGTTTGAAGAAAGATTAAATCTTTTAGAAGACAAAGGTGTGTCAGTTTCAATTATTCAAGAGATAAGGGAATTAAGCGAAGGATACTATAAATTACTAGAAGAGGAAAAAAATGAATAAACGCCATTTCTACATTATTCTTTTTTTTATAATTCTTCTATTATCTATTTTTTTATTTTTAATTTATCTTGAGGTAAATGATTATCAAAAGAGTTTAGAAAAGAAAAGCACATTAAATCTTGGACAAACTGGTGAAACCGATTCACCTCAAATATATTTTTGTCCAGAAGATAATTGCCAAGAAGTAATTCTTTCGTTAATTCAAGATGCAAACAAAACAATTGATTGTGCAGTTTATGATATAAGTTCAAAAGAAGTTTCTGAGGTATTCATAAACAAAAAAGAGCAAGGGCTAGAAATAAGAATAGTAACAGACAAAGGTAGAAGTCAAACAAAGACTACAATGGTTGGCAATCTCAAGTCCGCAGAAATAAATGTTTTAATTTCTCCAACAATTGAAAGTTATATGCATAATAAGTTTTGTGTGTTTGATGGAAACAAAGTATTAATTGGTTCGACTAATTTTACTTCAAATAGTTTTTCTGAAAGTTACAATAACATTTTAGTTTTTGAAAACCAAAGGCTTGCAGAGACATTAACAAAAAAAATTGATTCTTTTTATTTTGGGAATTTTTCAAAAGATTCAACAGTTCTTGGAGAAACAATTAGTCCAACAACTGAAATATCCTTTTGCCCAAATAGCAATTGTAAACAGAAAGTGCTTGATGAGATTTCGTCTGCAAAAGAAACAATTGAGTGTATGCAATATAGTTTTACTTTAGATGATATTGGGGATGAAATGTTAAATGCAAAAGAAAGAGGAGTAGATGTAAAAGTAATTTTTGAAACTCAGCAACTTTCCGAATACTCAGAATATGAAAAATTGAAACAATTAGGTGTTTCTGTTGTAGAAGATAATGATCCTTATCTTATGCACAACAAATATTGTGTTTTTGATGGGGGTACAATAATCACAGGATCAATGAATTATTCTGCAAACGGAACAAACAATAATGATGAGACATTATTAGTAATTAAAGATGAAAACTTGTCCAAACAATACAAAGAAAACTTTCAGAAGTACTGGGTAATGTGGAATAATCAAGGAAACTAGAAAAGTATTCTTTATAAATATTATCTATGATATATTATATATTATGGGGCTGTAGTGTAGCTTGGTTATCATAAGAGCTTTGGGAGCTTTTGACCCCAGTTCAAATCTGGGCAGCCTCATTTTTTTAAAAGCGGTGATTCTTATTCGAAAAACACCAACAAAACCAAAAATAAAAACTAATTCTGAACAGTTAGAAATTTGGGATAAAATACAAGCAGAGCAATTAAAAGAAACAGTAAAAAAGAATAAGTTAAGACTGGCTCTACAAGAAAAAAACAAACAAGCAGAAGATAATCTTTCTAATTATTTAGAAAATATTTACACTAGAATTAATGATTTAGAAAAAAGTAAACCTCGTAATTTTGATTATAGAAATGAGTATTTAAATAGAAAATCCCAGAAAATTCAATTAGAAATCGATTGTTTATCAATGGGTTTAAAATTATTAAAGAAAATAAAAGAATCTAATTTAAATATTTCTTTATGTTCTCAAGAGATTTCTAATTCACTCATTTTATTTTTCAAAAACAAGGGACTTAATAAAAATCGAATAGGGTATCTAAATAAGATAGTTGAAGTTGCAACTGATTTTAGAAAAGAGAATATTCAGTTATTTGAAAATATCAAATTAATAATTAAATTAACAAATAATATAATACTATTAAGAAAGGCATTAGCAGGAAATATAAAAACAAAGAAATTAGTGCCTGCATTTGATGCAAAAGTTATAGAAGCAATAGAGAACCCTGTCCCTTTCTAAAACCAATTTGTTTTTTAATATTTGTCTTATAGATATATTAATAGATTAAATATAAATGTGAAAACATATGCCATCAACTGAAGACTTAAAGATTGAAGATTTTAATGAGTGGTTTAACGATATCGTGGCTAAAGCAGAATTGGCTGATATGCGTTATAACATTAAAGGAATGGTGGTTTATAGATACTGGACAACTTATACATTAAACAAAATGTTTAGATTATTTGAAGATGCTTTAGATAATACAAACCATCAACAAGTAATTATGCCAATGTTGATACCAGAAGAGAATTTTTTCAAAGAAGCAGAGCACGTAGAAGGTTTCACTCCAGAAGTATTTTGGGTAACAGAACACGGAGATGAAAAGTTTGATCAAAAATATGCTTTAAGACCAACAAGTGAAACAGCATTTTATTACATGTTTTCATATTGGTTAGAAAGTTACAGAGATTTACCAATCAAAACATACCAAAGAGCAAACATCTTTAGATACGATACAAAACAAACAAAACCTTTCTTTAGAGGAAGAGAATTTTATTGGTTTGAAACACACAATATTTTTGAAACTGCAGAAGATGCTTATAATCAAGTACTCCAAGATATGGAAATAACAGAAGAAATATTACATTTAGAATTAGGAATTCCATTTATGTTTTTTAAAAGACCGCAATGGGATAAATTTGCAGGAGCAGAAGATACATTTGCAGCAGATACTTTAATGCCAAATGGTAAAGCAAGTCAACTTGCAACAACGCACCTTTTAGGGCAGAAATTTACAAAAGCATTTAATGTAAAGTTTAGAGATAAGGATGAAGAAACAAAAATACCATATGGAACTTGTTATGGTCCAGGGTTAACAAGAATTTATGGAAACTTAATAGGAATACATGGAGACAAAAATGGTTTAAGACTTCCAATGGAACTTGCACCAATACAAATAATCATTTGTCCATTATATTTCTCTGGTCAAGACACTGATCAATTAGAAAAAATCTGTTTAGACTTTGCTGTTGATCTTGATAAGTTAGGATATAGAGTAAAGATAGACGACAATAAAGAAAAGAAACCAAAGGAGAGATTTTCATTCTATGAAATGAAAGGAGTTCCATTAAGAATAGAGATTGGCCCAAGAGATGTTGAAAACGGACAAGTTACTTTATTTAGAAGAGATTTAAATATTAAAGAAAATGTATTTTTTGCTGATCTTTTTGAAACCGTTGGAAAGATTGCAGAAGAATTTACAGATAATTTAAGAGAACAAGCAGACAAAGAGTTTGAAAATAAACTTGGTAATGCTGAAAACAAAGAAGAAATAAAAAGATTAATAGATGAAGGGAAGTTTGTAAGAATTCCATTTTGTTCAATTGACCCAGACGGTAAAGCTTGTTTTGAAGAGCTTAAAGCATTTACAGATGGTGCAGAAATTAAAGGAATAAGAATGGATATTAAAGAAGTTCCAGAGAACCACGAGCAATGTCCAATCTGTGGCAACAAAGCAAAAGAGTTTGTTTATATTGCAAAGGGTTATTAAAATTGGTGAATATTTAAGTGAACTTTGATGTTGTTTCAGAATATTTTGAAAAACTAAATAAAACATCTAGTCGCTTAGAGATGACTGAAATCTTAAAGCAACTCTTTCAAGAGACTACAAAAGAAGACATTCAAAATCTAATTTATTTCTGTCAAGGAACATTAGGCCCAAAGTTTAAAACAAAAGAAATGAATATTGGGCAATCAATATTAATCTCATTGTTATCAGAATACCTTTCAATCCCTGAAGAAGAAATTAAAAAAGAGTTTTATTCTTTAGGGGATATTGGTCTTGTTATTGAAAAGCACAATAGCAAAAGAACACAATCTACTCTTTTTACAAAATCAATAACTTTCAAAGAAGTGTTTTTAACATTTCAAAAGATTTCAGAAACCACAGGAACTGGTTCAACAGAAAAGAAACAACAACTATTCAAATACATTCTTTTTAATTCAAATCCAACATCTGCAAAATACATAGTAAGGTTTCCAATTTCGTTTAGACTTGGTTTTGCAGACTCTACAATCATTGATGCTCTTGCAGGGCAAACAACAAAAACCCCAGAAGAACAAAAATCCGCAAAAGAAATAATCACAGACAGATACCAAATAATTTCTGATCTTGGAATTATTGCAAAGTTAATAAAAGAAAAAGGAATAGAAGAAGTAGAGAAAATAAAGATTACTCCCTTTACTCCAATCAAGTCTCAACTTTGTGAAAGAGCAGAGAGTTTAAAAGATATTCAAGAAAGACTAAAAGTATTTGCTGTGGACACAAAGATTGATGGTTTTCGTCAACAGATTCACAAGCTTGGAGCAGACGTAAAAATCTTCTCTCGTCAAGAAGAAGATATCACAAAGATGTTTCCTGACATCGTCGAGGCCGTAAAGAAAATCAATCACGACTTCATAATCGATTGTGAATCAATTGCATATGATACAGAAAACCAAAAATATCATACCTTTCAAATAACAATAACAAGAAAAAGAAAATACGATATTGGCGAGAAGTCAAAGGAACTTCCTCTTCATCTAAAAGTTTTTGATTGCCTTTACTTAGATGGTAAAGATGTTAGTTATCTTCCTTTCAGTGAAAGAAGAAAGTTAGTAGAAAAATATTTTACACACTCTCCACTTGTAACTCCAACAAAAATCTTAATTACAAATAGTCTTGAAGAACTAGAAGATTTCTTCAATAAAGCACTAGAGAAAGGCTTTGAAGGGATAATTGCGAAAGACTTAGAATCAAGTTATAAAGCAGGTTCTCGTGGTTATGCTTGGATAAAGTTCAAGAAGTCTTACAAAGGAAATGAAACACTTGACACTATTGATGCAGTAATCGTTGGAGCGTTCTCTGGCCAAGGAAAAAGAACAGAAAAAGGTATTGGCGCTCTTTTAGTTGCTCTCTATGATAAGGAAGAAGACAGATATTTCACTCTTGCTAAGATTGGCACAGGATTAACTGATGTCACTCTAGTGGAACTTTCAGAGAAATTAGAAGCTTCAAGATTATCCCACAAGCCAAACAACCTTGTAAGTAATATTGAGCCAGATTTTTACACCAAGCCAGAGATAGTAATAGAAATCAACTATGATGAAATAACAAAAAGTCCAATCCACACCGCAAGTTTTGATCCAGACACCAATCAAGGTTTAGCTTTAAGATTTCCTCGTTTGGTAACAATCAGAACAGACAAAAGTCCAGAAAACACAACAACTCAACAAGAATTAGAAAAACTATTTGTAATGCAAAATAAATAAAAAAAGAAAAAGCAATAGCCCATAGTTTTGGGACTGCACAAGAAAAATCCGTAGATTTTTCTGTGCCCAGAAAAACCGTGTTTTTCTTGGGAAACCACTTTTCTAAAGGGGCTCTAGTATTGCTTAATTGCACTCCACATGATTTCATCTCTTGGGTTAACTACTAATCCAGAAGGAGTAATCTCACAAGGGTGTACTGCTGGAGAATGCTTAGTTCCTCTAAGTTTTCTAACAAATATTGATCTGTGTGGAGGAATAAAATACATTGCAAATACTCCATCAACAACAAATTCTTCAACACCAAAAGCAGAAAAGTCTCTTGGTCCACCATTAGTTTCTGCAGTCATCATTGTTGTACAGTTAAGATCTTTTAAATAATCTCCAAATCTAAATAATAAGTTTCTTAATTTTCCAGCATCACTTATCCAACCACCAAAAGCAGTAGTGGAATCAATTGTAAGTCTAGTTGCTCCAATATCTTTAACCATAGAAGAAACAATATCTAGTTCTTTATCAATTTGTGCTTCAACGTCTTTTCTTGGATCAATATGCATTCTATAAATTTTCATTAAGTTCTTTTGTTCTAATGCTTTAATGTCCCATCCAAAGTTTTCCATATTCCAAACAATGTTTTTAAGATTGTCTTCAACAGTAACATAAAGGCCAGGATCTCCATATTTTCTTGCACCTTCATAAACAAAAGTAGTTGCAAAGATAGTTTTTCCAGAACCACAACCACCAGAAGTTAAGATAGTTGCCCCTTCAGGAATTCCTCCCTGTATTAATTCATCAAAACCAGTTACACCAGTTGGTACTCGCTTCATTTTTTGTAATCACATTTTTATTTTAATTTATCTGTCTATTATATTTTCATTCATTATATTTATATATGTATTGGTAATATTATTTATTAAATAAATTATATAAATACATATTGGTGTAAGATTATGTTTAAAAATAAAAAGAACAAAGGGCAAGTTTCAATAGAGATATTAATTATACTTTCAGTATTAATAATTGGAACAATAATTTTTGGTACTTATTATGTTAGTCATTTAAATTCAAATATAACAAATTCAAAAAATACAACAGATGCTAAAGATAATTTAGTAGATTGTTTTGTAGACCCAACAAGTAGTGGCTGTTCCCCAAATTCTGGCACAACTCCTCCAACACCCACAGTAGTTGCAACTCCTGTTGCTTATCCTTTGCCTCAGAATGTTACTTCAGAAACTCAAATCACATTAACCTCTGCAACTTCTGGTGCTACAATTTATTACACAACAAATGGAATAGATCCGGTACCATTGAATAGTAATACTTTTGTTTATAATGGTTCAATAAATATAGCTTCTTACCCAACAATAAAAGCAATAGCAATAAAGACAGGAATGACCAATAGTTCTGTAGCAACTTTTATTTATACACCAGAAGCACCAGAGATTGTTGCAACTCCAACTGCAATTCCAGTATCCGGCACACATCTTTTTGCTCAATCAGTAACTTTAAATACAGTAACAACTGGTGCAACAATCAGATATACTCTTGATGGAACAGAACCGATTGAAACTAGTACTCAATATACCACTCCAATACAAATAAATTCAACAAAAACCTTAAAAGCAAAAGCATTCTTGGCAGGATGGACTGCAAGTACTACTGCAACTTTTAATTATATAATTATTGCGTGCCAAAGTGGAGGTTTAGGCACAGCAGCAAGTCCATTTGTAATTTGTACTCCAAAAGAGCTTTTTAATATAAGAGATGCTCCTAGTTTATATTATCTTTTAGGGCAAGATATAGATTTAGATGTAACTCTTTATAATTCGGGGCTTGGCTGGGAACCAATAGGTGTAGATAATCATCCATTTACAGGATCTTTTGATGGTAATGGCCATACAATAAGTAATTTATATATTAATAGACCAATTGCAAATTATGTTGGATTATTTGGATATATAGATGATGGGGCTATTATAAGTAATGTAAAATTAGAAAATGTAAATATTATTGGAAACGATAGTGTAGGAAGTTTAATTGGTAGGAATAATAATGGAATAATTTCTTCAAGTTATTCGACAGGAGAGGTTAATGGAAAAAATTATGTAGGTGGTTTAATTGGGAATTTAATTGAAGGGTCCATTTCTTTAAGTAATTTTAATGGAAATGTTTTCGGGGACTTAGAGGTTGGTGGTTTAGTTGGTATTAATTATGGAACAATTTCTAAGAGTAATTCTATAGGAAATGTTTCTGGAAATCAAATAAATGCTCAGTATTTTTCAGGAGAGGATATGGGTGGTTTAGTTGGTGTAAATGTAGGACTAATTAGCAATAGTTATTCTAAAACTGAAGTTATTGGTTCCACTTATGTCGGGGGATTAGTAGGTTTTAATCATTGTGCGGCAACCATAGACAGTAGTTATTCTACTGGAAATGTTTCTGGTCGTTTTGAAGTGGGTGGTTTAGTTGGTATATATGTTGATGCTTCTTTTGGTTGTTTAGTAAAAGAAATAAAGAATAGTTATTCGACAGGAAATGTGACACGTCAATTAGCATCAATAAGTAATGAACATTTTGGAGGATTTATTGGACAAAGTTCAATAGATGCAGAGATTAATAACTGTTATTCAACAGGAAAAGTAATTTATGAAAGTGATTCTGGAAAACCAATTAATAGAGGATTTTCAGGAACTACAGTTATTTCTTCTGGAATGAATTTTTGGAATATTGACACTTCTTTACAATCAACAAGCCCAAGTGTAGCAACAGGACTCTCAAATGAAGCTATGCAAAATATAGATTCCTTTCAGAATTTAGGATGGAATTTTACAACTATTTGGGCAATCAATCCAAGTATAAATAACGGTTATCCTTATTTAAAGCAAATACCACCACAACCAACAGTGTCTGTCACTTCTAATCCTTTACCAGGAACTTATAATGTATCATCTTTAAGTATAACTTTATCTTCTTCAGAGGATGGAGTAATTTATTATACTATAAATGGTAGTAATCCTGTTTGTGATTCGGGAACATCCTATTCCTCTCCAATAGCAATAAGTATAGGAACAACAATAATAAAAGCAATAGGATGTAAAGAAGGATTTGATAGTAGAATATTAACTTTCGAATATATACTTCCACCACCAATAATTATTTTAACAGCTACTGACTTAAATAATGTAAGAAATGATTTAAATAAATCTTATATACTTGGTGCAGATATAGATTTAGGTGTAAGTCCATATAACATTGGAAATGGATGGTTACCAATAGGTGCCTTTGGAAATTCATTTAATGGAACTTTTGATGGAAATGGTCACACAATAAAAAATTTATATATTAATAGAACTCCAAGTTATGTTGGATTATTTGGAATAATTGGCACTAATTCAAAAATAAAAAATTTGACTTTAGAAGACATTAATGCTACAGGCAGTTCTTATGTAGGTGGTTTAGTAGGTTATAATTATGGTGGCACAATCTCAGATATTAATTCTACAGGTGTTGTTTTTGTAACAGGGGTTAGGGGAGGAGGTTTAGTTGGAGAAAGTGAGTTTGGAAATATTTCTAATTGTATTTTTGATGGCAATGTTTCTGGTAATATTAATAGTGATAATGTAGGTGGTTTAATAGGGCGTGGCTCTGGTGTAAAAATTTCTAAAAGTCATTCTACTGGAAATGTTAGTTCAATAGCACAAGGCGTAGGTGGTTTAATTGGTTATTCTGAAGGTGGCCTTATTTCTTTAAGTTATTCTGAGTGTATGGTTTCTGGATCTAGCAATGTAGGGGGATTTATTGGAGAGTATGATTTTTCTACAGCGACTGATGGTATTTATTCTTGTTATTCTACAGGGGATGTTATTGGGAATAGTTTTGTTGGTGGGTTTGTGGGAAGTAATCGTTTAGCAACTATAGGAAACTGTTATTCTCTTGGAGATGTTACTCGTAAAAGTGGAAGTGAAATTACTCTTGGAGGTTTTATTGGTTATGGTTATCCTGATTTAAGTCAATCAACGAATTATAATAGTTATTCAATTGGTAGAGTAATTTATAATGGCGGCAATAGTCCAGTTGATAAAGGATTTTCAGGAACATCAGTTTCTGGTTCCAGAAATGTTTGGGATAGAACTGCATCTTTACAAACAAGTAGTCCAAGTGGAGCGGCAGGAGTAACTACAGAAGCATTAAAAAATTCATCACAATTTCCATCTAATAGTGGGTGGAATTTTACAACTATTTGGGCATTTAATCCAAGTATAAATAACGGTTATCCATATTTACAGCAAATACCACCTCAGTAAACAAATATAATAATTGATAATTAATGTTAAATAAAAATAGAAAAGGGCAAGGCTCTTTAGAAATATTAATCATTATGGGTATGTTAGTTGTAGGTGTAATTATTTTTGGAATGTTTTATACTAATCATTTAAACAATAATATTAAAGATTCAGGAAATACAAATGGCGGAATGGATAAATTAGTTGATGATTTCGTAAGTTCAATTGATGGCAATACAACTAATGAAGTAGTTAGCCCACCAACACCAACATCAATATTTAATATTAATCTTATATCTCCAGTTAATGAAGGAAATTATACTCCTAGTAATCAAATTAATTTTAATATAACTTATGATAATAATGTTGGGCCAGTAACTTGTGTTTGGGATTCAAATGAAAGTGGAACAATCACTCCTACTTTAGGAGATACTTGTAATTTTAGTAGAAATTTGACTGTTGGCAGCCATATTATTACAGTAAATGCAACTGATACAAATAGTACCTTAACAAAACATGTAAGTTTTGTAATTTCAAATTCGCCATTTAGTATTAAAATAAATAATCCAACAACTAACGCACAATTTACTCCGATAGAAAATATTATATTTAATGCATCATCAATTCCTGCATCTTATAATCCAGAAACAGATTATAATTGTTCTTGGTCTTCAAGTATAGGTGGGGCAATTACTCCTATAGGAACACCTACTTGTTATTTTATAAAACCTCTTCCAAGATGTGGTGCTCAAACAATAACAGTAAATTCTACAAGATTAGCAACTGGTCAAACAGATACTAATACAAAAAATATAACTATTAAATCAAATATGAATGCAACTCTTTTAGCTCCTGTTGAAAAATCAAAATTTGAATATACTCAACCGGTACCATTAAAATCCACTTTCGATTTAAATTACGGAATTACCACTTGTGCATGGTATTATAATAACGAAAAAACATTAATAAAAGATTTTTCTGTAAATCCTTGTGATACTTCAATAGATACCTTACCAGAAGGAAGACTGGAAATATTTGCAATAATTACAGATAGTTGTGGAAGTGTAGTTACTACAGAAAAAAGAACTATAACAATAAATAATGCTAACGATTTTACAGTAAAAATTTATAATCCTGTAGAGCAAGAACCAATCACATCAAAAACTTTAAATTTAATTGCAATATATGATCATCACGATAAATCAGTAACTTGTAATTGGACAATTCGTGAAAAACCAGTAAAATCAACTTCTTGTGATTTAACTATAAATACTGCAGATTATTTCAGTGAAAAAGGGAATTACACAATTACAGTAACTGCAATGGATAAAATACATATAGCTGAAGATATGGTAAAAGTTGTGTATATTGGATAGTTAAACTATAATAAATAAAACAGAATAGATTATGGACCAATTAATAAACATCATAGACCAACCAAATTGGAAAATTATTCTTTATGATTTGGTAAAATCTAATGAATTAAACATCTGGAGTATTGATTTATTTAAACTAATTGAGTTATATCTAGAGAAAATAAAAGCATTAAAGGAAGAAAACCTAATAGTTCCTGCTAACGCATTATTAGCAGCAGCAATTCTTCTTAAATTAAAAGCATATTCTTTAAAACTTACAAATACAGAAGAAAATGAAGAGGAATTAAAGTTATTAACAGAAGACAACTACATTTTAAGTAACTCAGTAGATTTAAACACACCTATGAGATTAAAAGAAGGGCAAGTAAGTTTAGATGAATTAATTGACGTTATTGATATTATGATGAGTGCTCCAATCAAGAAGAATATAGAAAAAAGAATAAAGGAAAAAAAAGAATTAGAATTTATTTTACCAAAGAAAACTGTTGATTTCACAGAAAGAAGTGAAAATTTATTAGCAGAAATAATTGCAAATACAGATTCTTACAATATGGTTCTTTTCTCTAAGTTTACAAAAAACACAAAAGATCCATACTTAGTTGTAGAAAACTATTTTATTCCCATGTTATTCCTTGTTCAAGACAAGAAGATAGATGCTTGGCAAGAAGAGTTCTTTTCTGAGATATTTATTAAAGTTTTATAGAAACTAATGTCTTGATTAACTATGCGTTTTCAAAAGCTAATTAAAACAAAAAAGAGCGCTATAAATCAACAATTAATGTTAGATAAATTAAAACAACGTCAAGAATTAAGTAAGGAGAGAGTAGAAGAAACTCCAAAAGGAGATTATCTAGTATATAGAAAACCAATTAAGAAACAACTAACAGAAACTGAAGAATTTTTTAATTGGTTAGTAGATACAGAAGACACTTTATTTTTAAAAAAGAAATTATCACAGTTTATCAAAGAAAATCCAAATGCAACTTCTAAAAAGATTAATGAATTTGAGGCAGAACTTAAAGTACATTATAACCATTATAAAAAGAGTGGTCAAAGAAGGTCAAAAATAATAGAGGCTAAATCCCATTTTGAAAATTCTTTTATTAAAAATCCAAGTAATTCATTTTATTCGAAAAATAAAAGCAATTTCGGGAAATCAAAAATTAGTCTTTCTTCTGATTATATAACATTATTTAAAGAATATTTTTACAAATATTCGTTTAATCCAGAAGAACCAGTTTTAACATTATGTAATGAAACTAACATTAAATATTTAATCTCTACAATTCAAGGAAGAGCCGGTAATATAAAAACATTTAAAGAACAATTAGATATCACAATTTCTTTTCTAAAAAAAATGAATGAATTAAAGACTTCTGAATTCAATCGTTGGTTTTTAGAATATATAGATTTTTTTATTACAGATCTAAGATTAAATCCAAAAGAATATAAATATGCAACAGATAAATTAGCAAACATTCTGTTAGAAGCAATTAATAAAGATAATAAGCGTATAGCCTTAGAATCGAAATTAAAAAATCCGTCTGAAATATATGATTCTTCTAGTGAGGATTCTTTTATCAAGCACAATCAATATTTTATAATAAATGCCTTACAAGAAGCATTACAGTCAATTAAATCCCGCAAGCGTGTTGATAAGAGTTCAATAGGTTATAAGAAAAAATTATTATTTTTAAGTTTGTTTATGGCGGAAAAGATGTTTCCATACGAAAGAACTAAAGAAACCCTTAATGTAGAAGAAAATAAACTAATTTCTGATAAAGTCAAATCCGTAAATAAAAACACAATATATCAAATAACTAAACTAATAGTGTATCATAAGCCAATCCTCGAGCAAATAGATTTAATTATGGATGGTGCAAAGAGTATTCCAGTAACTAAACCACATATACTTGCTGCCTATTTGCGAACAGTAGACCCCCTTCTAGAATCTGCAAAGAACCAGAGATTAAAATATTTTAAAGAATATATTGATTTCTCAGTTAAATATCTTCTAATTGCAGATAAATATATTGATGATAAATCTGAAATTAATATCTTTACAAATCAATTAAATAAATATTTATTAGAAAATCAAGCAGACTTGTATCCAAGAGTTTTGGAATTATTTATGGGTAAATTTGTTGCAATAAAAAGAAATTTTCCAAATGTAGGAAATGAAAAAATAATTGATTCTATTATGGATTGCGGGAATAGTAGGCGTAAAGTTCCCGCGATAAACACAAAATACACACTAAAAATGTTGCCTTGTTTTACAGATGTGCAATTAAGTAAAATGTTATCTACAAAAGAGAGATTTCGATATTCTGATTTCAAAATATGTGTTATTGATTCTGATTTTTTTTATAACAGTAGTACCAATTATTTAAAAGAATGGATAAATTATATATTTCCACACATTCCAGAAATTATGGAAAGACTTGCTCTTGGCTCAATAGCCAATAAACGCAGGGAAAAAAGAATTATAGAACGATCTCAAATAAAAGAATTATCGAGTGAAGAGACATTTGCAATTTATTATGAAATTCGATTGGAAGAATCAGAAATTATAGATTTAATTTTAGAAGCATCAAATAATCATTATTTGAAAGATAATACACTTGCAGGACTTAAAGATAAATTAGTTCCTCATATAAACGAAATGATTAAAGACTATAGAAATGCAAGAGAAAAATGGGGCCCAGATTGGCATTCTCATTATAGGGCACTTGTTCCAACAAGCAAAATCAAATAAAGAAAGTATTTTAAAAGCAATTTATAGTTATTATTAATGAAGTGTGAGATATAATGGACAAACCAAAATCTAAAAATATTGAAGACATTAAGTGTGCAATTGAAGCAATACTATTTATGAGCCCAAGAAGCATTCCAATTAAGAAACTAGAAAAGAGTTTCCCAGAAGCAGATAAAGAAACTATAAAGATAATCATAGCAGATTTATTAGAAGAATATGAAAAAAGAAATACTTCAATAAAAATTATAGTTGATGAAGATTCCGCAGAAATGTTATTAAAACCAGAATTTGCAAAGTATAGTCTGTTTGCAGTTGGTAAGCAATTAACGAAGTCAGAACTTAACACTTTAGCATTAATTGCTCTAAACAGTCCGGTTGAGCAATATAAAATAACTAAAAGAAGGCCAATTGATCATCTTCCAACTTTAAAAGAACTTGGGTTAATACAAGTTTATAAGAAGGGCAGAAAAAATATTTTAGAAACTACAAAGAAATTTGATGTGTTATATAATAAAAAAATAAAGCCAAGCTTTGAACAAAAGAAAATAAATTAAATGGGTAAAAAAATGAATAAAAAAATAATATTTGTATTTATATTTTTAATATTAATGTCAACAAGCATTTTTGCATACTTGCCAAAGGCGCAAATGAAGATATTTGCAGTTAATTCAACAAATACAGGAATGGATGCAAATTTGGTTATTGAGATTAAACCAGGAACTGGAAAAGTATTTTCAAATGTAAATGCTCAAGTTGGTTCAACAACCCAAGAATCAGAACGAAATGCAGTTAATGCTGCGGAAAGAATAAATCCTGAAGCTAAAGATAAATATGATTATTTTTTTGAAATACAATCTGTTGCAAGTAGTATTGATGGCCCATCTGCAGGTGCTGCAATGGCTTTATTGATTACTTCAATGTTAAATGATAAAGATCTATCAGGAAAAGTAAGCATTACTGGAACAATTACCGAAGATGGTTATGTTGGAGATGTTGGTGGAATTGCTGCAAAAGCAAAAAAAGCAAATGATGTGGGAATTAAATTATTTATGATACCTGCAGGAAGCAGAAGACAAGCAATAACTAATGATTCTGGAAATTCACAATTGGTTGATCTCCCAGAGTATGCTTATACTACTTGGGGATTAAAAGTAGTGGAAGTAGAAACTATTGAAGATATAAAAAAATACGCAGTAATGGATATAGCAAATATTGATATTAATAATACTGCTGCAATAGAAAAAGATGAATATATTCCAGAAACAATTGAATATTCTGTTGCTTTAACTCCAATGAGAGGAATTGTAGATAAATATTTAATTGATGCAAATAATATTCTTTCAAGAACAGAAGATAGTATAAATAATAGTAAAATAAAAGATAGTTCAATTGTCCAAAGTCTATTATCTTTAGTGGATTATTCAAAAGAAGCAATAACTCAAGCAAAAAAATATTCTGCAAATAATTATATGTACACCGCAGCTAATGAAGCATTTTTAGCAAAGACATATCTTATAACAATTGATGAAATAGTTAATAATCCCTCAATAATGTCAGAGGATTCTACTATCTATAACCTGAGAATACAAGAAGTAGAAAATAAAATTACTTTAACAGAAAATAGATCAAAGTTCTGTTCTTTAGATAGACTTGAATGGTGTATAAGTGCAAAACAAAGGATTGTTTGGGCAAAGAATAAAATTAAAAATATAAAAGCTAGTCCTTCAGCTACGTCAGCACCAGTAGATAAAATAATGGATTACAGTTATGCACTTGCATGGATAGAAATTGCTAATGATTTCTTAGATGCTGGAATGAATAATAATAGTCCTAATTTTGTAGAAAGTAGCGAGTTTAAGGATTTGGCTCAAAAATATATTGTGGATATAGAAAACGAGATAGTTCTTTTAGATGCGGCCGCTGCAAAAGATGAAGATATTTTAAGAAGATTAAATGCTGCAAAAACAAATTATGAAATGGGTTGGTATGTTACTGCTCTTTATGATGCAGCTTCAGCTAAAGGGATATTGCTTTCAAGAAAAGAAGTAGATAAAGAATCATTTGATGAAAATGTATTTTTAATCAGTTATAATGAATTATCAATTCTTAAAACTCCAAAAGCAAATTCAGAAAGCATAAATGTTTGGTCAAAATTGTATTATGATCACGGTCTTTTCTATTATAAAAATTATTTATATTATAAAAACAAGAATACAACAAAAGCAGATGGTGCAATTAAAACCGCTTACTCTGTTGTTAGTCTTTCAAATGAACTATATATTGTTGAAAACTTAGTTCACGAGTACTATAATAATGCAGGAAACATTGTTGTAGAAGTAGTGGATAACAAAAATAAAAAGGTTGTTTCCGAAAACAACACTTCATCTAAACCTAATAACACTACAGAAAAAGTATATGTTTATTCCAAAGACAAAGACCAAAAAAATACAACTATTCTTTATGTAATTGTAGCAGGTCTTTTTCTTATTATAATATCGATAGTTATAGAACTAGAAAGATACAATAGTAAGAAAGGCAAGATACAAAAAGCACTTCTTGAACTTGAGCAAAAACTTTCAGAAGGCCACATAAGTAAATTTACATACGAAGATATGAAGAAAAGCTATCTTAAAGAAATAAACGCAATAGAAGAGAAAGGAAAGCCAATTCCTTCACATTTAAAGCAACAAGTAATAGAAAAAGAAGAAAAGTCAAAGAAAAACATTAAGTCAGTAGTAAAAAAAGTAACTGAGGTTAAAAAAAAGAGATGATCTATTTTTTTAATCTTAAATCAACAACAATTTGAACAATGCTTGGAGAGTAGCTTCTTATTATTCTTTTATTCACTATTTCTAGGACCACGTTATTTACTTTTGCAATCTCTTCAATTTCTTTTTCTGTTTCTGTGTAAGGATCATCTTTGCTTACAAACTTGTAAAGGTGTATATATCCACCATTCTTTGCAGCAAAGATTGCAGAATTCAAAAACAACTCTGCAGATTTAGGAAGTGGCATAATTACTCTATCAAAGTAGTTTGGATATTTTTCGGCTTCAATTTTTACATCACCCAAAATTGGTTTAATTATTTCTTCAGTATGATTAATTTTTATATTTTCAATCAAGTATTTAACAGCTAGATCATTAAGTTCAATAGCCACAATTTCTTTAACTTCTTTGTTTTTAGCAATGGCGAGAGCAAAAGGTCCAGCACCTGCAAAGAATACCCCAATTGTTTCTCCATCTTCAACCAAAGAAACAATTCTTCTTCTTTCTTCTGAAAGTCTAGTTGAACAAAATACCTTTTCAACATCTATTTTAATTTTACAACCATTTTCTTTAATGATTGTTTCTCTAGTATCAACACCATAAACTAATTCCATATCTTGTGTTCTATAAACCCCTTTGTGTTCTCCAAGCTTGTTAAGAACAGTTTTAGCACTGGAGTGTAATTTCAATAATGCTTTACCAATAGCAGAGTAATAAAGAGTTAATTCTTTATCAATACCAATAATAACAATATCTCCAACAATATCATAAGCACTGTTTATTTGAGAAACAATTTCTTTAGGTACTCCCTCATCAAGAAGAATGTCTTTAAATCCTTTACTTACTGCTTCTTGTTTTTCAAGTGTTTTAGTAGTTTCAAATTCTTTAATATCAGTAGTAATCTTTAGCACAGGAATAATTACAGAAGTTTCATCTCTTTTAATCTTATAGTTATTATCAAGATTCTTATCTTCTCTTAATTTAGCAATTATTGCTTGCGCTTTAGTTTTTTCAATTTTTATAGCCAACATTTCAATTTCACAAAAAAAGTCATAGTCTCATTTTATATATAATTAAAAATATAAAATAATTTAAATGGAGCATATTTTACAATATTTTGTAGGAAATGGATATAATTTAATAAACACCACAGTTTATGCAGTAATCGTGTTTTTTAGTTACTTTTTTTTCTATAAAATACTAAAGAAATATTTTCCAGAAGTAAAAATAGACAAGTATTTTATCTGTTCAGTACTTGCCTTTGTTCTCCTTGGGGCTTCCTTAAGGATATTAGAACAGAATTATACAAGTGTGTGGCTTGTAAAATCCTCGTGGACCCCTTTAGAGCTTGGATTTTACTTCCACACTCCTGGTTGGTTAGTTCTCTTGTCAGTTGTTTTTCTTTGTAGTTTTTTCTTTTCCCTGTGGCTAGATAAACTAACAAAAATCAAGTATTATACATTTTTGCAAGGAATTGGATTACTTTTGTCGTTACCTTTACTTGTTTATGAATTATTTCACACACAGCATTTATTCGTTCTTGTATGCACACTTAGTGTAATCATTTTAATTTTCTTTCTAGTTCAGTTTATAGCAAATAAATTAAATGGGGAGATATTGAAATCATTAGAGAATAAGTTAGTAATTCTTTCGCAGATAGTAGATTTTTCAGCAACCTTGTCTGGAATTTTTTTCTTTGGCAATCTTCTTTACGAGCAACACCCAGTTTCAAGAGCAGTTATTGGTTCTTTTCCAGTGTTCTATCCACTGGTCAAATTGGTCTTCGCATTCTTGTTTATCTGGATAGTAGACAAGACAATAAAAGACGAAGAAGAAAGAAGTTACACTAAGTTATTGATAATAATTCTTGGCTTTCTAACAGGGTTAAGAGATATCTTAACAATTGCCCTTTTGCTTTAAACAAATCCTTTATAAATATTTTTGTTAAGAAATATATATAATACAAGAAAGATCTTTTTTCTTTTATTAAAGCCTCAGTAGCTTAGCTGGTTAGAGCAATCGACTGTTAATCGATAGATCGTAGGTCCAAATCCTACCTGGGGCGTAAAATTCTAATTTTGTTATCTTTTTAAATTTATTGATTTATATTTTTTGTATGCTTAATAAAATTACTGGTAGACGAGCAAATTTTGATTCTGGTCAATTTAAAAGAAAACCAACTAGTACAGTTAAAGATATTGTTGATTTTAAGCAATTAGAACGAAATGCCTGGCAGTATAATGGAAATGCAAGATATGATGTTTATAAAGTAGAATTAGCTGGAAAACCAGTAGAACATCTAGTACAATTAAAAAAAGAAAAATCACAAATTCTTATTTTAGGTCCAGGTCTTGGAAAAGATATTCTCTTTCTTAGAAAAGATTTAAATGAACACAAGATAAAGCCAATTATTAATGTTTTTGGATTAACTAAAATTACTGATTCCCAAAGTGCTTATTCTTATATTGATAAAGATTATTCAATAGGTGTTCCATTTGAGAATTTAGACCCAAAGATAGAAAATCATAGAGAAATATTAGAAGAAAATATTGGAAAAAACGATGTGATTATTGCACTTAAAAGTACAAGTTATCACACAAATTATTTAGAATTTTCATTGTATCAATCTGCAATTATGCTTTCAAAAGGCGGGAAAGCATATTTAGAATTTAATTTTCTAGAAATTAAGAGAAAAATTCCAATTAAAGATAAAGAAAAAGAAGAAGAATATTATAATAGATTAAAAATATATTTCAATAGTATAGACAAATCAGTTAATAGGATGGTAAATCTATTTAATAAAAAATATCAGAAAGAATTCAAATTTAATATAGTTTGGGATTTTATTAGAGGGAAATCTTCTGGCGATTTAAAAATAAACTATATAGAAATAGAAAGAATAAATTAAAAATAGAAAAAGGAAATAATTTGGAGTTTATCCAATTATCATTTCTTTCTTTTGCTTTACTGGATTTTCATCAATTATCTTTTGCTTAACTAATGAAACTTCTTTTGTGCCTTCTGCTGTTGTTATTGCACCGAATGCAAATTCAGAAATTATCTTAAATGTAATTCTAACTTCTCCATCTGCTGTTCCTTTGATTAATACACCGCTAACTGCGTGTATTTCATCTCTTGCAATAGAGATATGGAAGTCCCCCATATATTCGTTTTCTCTAATTTTTGTAAAGTCTCCAGAAACGCTCTTAATTGCACAAGCTTCATCATATTCTCTTTGCTTTAAAGTTCCTGTTCTCGTTGTTGCAACTTTAACATTTCTTAGTTTTCCGACAGCTCCAAAAAGACTTGCTTTTTTAACATTATTTTGAATAAATGCTTTTTCTACACATTCAACAACTTCGTCGCCATCATCTAAGATAACATCTAGCATTGTGTTTGTGGTTTCTGCAGTATCACTTACTCTACTTTTTATCATATTTTTATCACGTTTTTAAAGAATTATATTAATTATATATAATATACTTACAATTAATTTATAAAGCTAATTATGTTCTTCTTTTCTACAATTCTATTGATTATTTCCTTATAAATTGGAGTATAAGGAATTACTTTAATCTTTTGAGATAATTTGTTCTTCGGAGAAGAAAACACATAAATTTCTTTAATTATTGAATTGTTTAATTTTTCGATAGCATCTTCACTAAATAGTCCATGTGTTGCTATAAGATAAATGTTTTTTGCTCCTTTTAAAGCTAAGAAATTAGCGAATTTAATAATGATTTCTCCAGATGCGATTCTGTTTCCTACAATCAAAATATCTTTACCATGAACATCTTTATTTATTTCAAAGCGACTATCATTACTATCATCGATTTTATTAACATATATTTGATCACAACCAATTACTTTAGAAATGTCGTTTGCCCTATCTTTTAATTCGTAGTCTGCGGTGGTTACCAAAAGGTTATTGTTATCCTTAAATTTTTCTTCAATAATTCCAGAAAATATCTTTTTTATATTTATATTATAGACTGGTATTTTAAATGCATTAACTAAATGCGGGGTGAATATATCAAAAGTATAGATTGAGGAAATTCCAGAAGTTTGGAATAATCTAACAATTAGATTGAAATTGATTTTATTAACATACTCATCAGGGATTCTAGTATATGGTAAGTAAGGAACAATGAGGTGCACACTTCTTGCTCCAAGTTTAGTTAAAGAATCAGAAATTAAATAAATTTGCATAAGTGAATCATTAACTGGAGACACAACATTGTAAATAAGTAATATGTCTTTTTGTTGAACATGACTTTTAATATCTATAAGGGTTTCTGATTCATTAATCTTTTTTACATCCATGTGCCCTAATTGAATATTAGTTTCATTAGCAACTGATGTAGCAAGAGCCAAATCTTTATTTGGAGCAAATATTAAATAATCAGAGTCCATATATCTATCATGATAAAGTAATCTTTTAAAATTATAGGTTTTCTTCAATTTCACAAAAAAATAGGCAATTGGGTTTTATATACCTTAAAAATCAAATATATTATGGGCATAAGCAATATACTTTAAAAATCTTTATTATATAAGTATATATATGTCAAAAACAACAAAAATTCATAGTCCAACACTTGATAGTATAATTATGGTTGAAGAATTAATTAAGAAGAAAAGTGCAGAATATACAAAATATCAATTCTGGAAAAAATTACCAAAAAAGATGATGTATCAAACTTATTGTCAAATATTTGATTATCTTTTAAATTCAGAAAAAATAATGGTTACAGAAGATAAAAAAGTATTATGGCTTTATGATCCAAAAGGAATTGCAAAGATTTTAAAGTCAGGGGTAAAAATTAGATGAAACCAATTAATGTTGCATTTGCTAGTAAAAAATTAGAAAAAGAAGTAGAATCGATTTCTGATAAAGAATTTAAAGACGAAATTGAAGAAATCATAAATAAATTAAAAGAAAAACCAGATTCTGGAATTCATATCCCACAGAAGTTGTGGCCAAAGGAATATATTAAACTATATTGTATTACAAATCTTTGGAAATTTGATTTAAGAAATGGTTGTAGAATTATTTATACAATTAAAAATGATGAACTTAGAATATTATGTATAATTTTGGATTGTTTTTCTCATAAAGAATATGAGCGAAAATTTAAATACTAATTATTTGTTTCTTCAATTTCACAAAAAAACAGACAATTGGGTTTTATATACCTAAATCTCCCAAGAATCTATTAAATGTATCTTAAATTAAAGGATTTAAAAAGCGTTGATAACAAAGAGTTATTCTATAATTGTTATCAAAATTTAGATAAGAAAGACATTAATGTATTCAACTGTATAAACTGTGAAGATGCGCCTTGTATGAGTGCGTGTAAGAAAGGCGCAATAAGCAAATCAGAGAACGGAATTGTAACTATAAATTATAGATTATGTAATCGTTGTCTTGAATGTGTACAAGCTTGCCCAAACAAAGCAATAGTTGTAAAAAAAGGAATTCCCAGGAAATGCGATCTTTGTTTAGAAAATTCGTTTCTTATGCCTTGTTATTATTCTAATAGAGAACTATTTGAGTTTGTTGATAGCACCTCAACTACTTCTCTTCAAACGATTTTAGACAAATATCTTGGATACACAATTATTCAAGAAAAAATCTTAAGAACTATATCTTTAGATGGGAGGATTGTAGAAACTCAAAATGGAAAGATAATTTATTTTTTAAAACATCAAAAGCTATCAAGAGAAGAAATTAAAGTAATTAATGATATTCTAGATTCTTATAAATTTAAACCAATAGAAGAAATAGATTCAGAGAATTCAGTAAAAAAAGATTTAGAAGAAGAACTAATTGATTATTGTATAAAGAATAACATAGAACTAGACAATGATCAGTTTCTTTATCTTCTAGATATGGCATTTACTAATCTTTATGAATGTGGTCCGCTCACTCAATTGCTTAGTGATTTCAATTTAGAAGAAATAAGCATTATTGGAATTAATCATCCGGTTTTTGTTTATCATAGACATTATGGGTGGTTAGAAACAAATTTAAAGTATGTTTCAGAACAGAAGCTAAAAGACATTATCAATAAACTTGGTTGGTATTCCAATAAATACATTACTCTAAAGAACCCTATACTTGATGCGACATTAAAAGACCATACCCGACTGAATGCATTAATTTCTCCAGTAACTGAAAGTGTTGCAGTAACTATTAGAAAGTTTTCTGAAATCCCTTTTACAATATATGATATTTTAAAATATAAAACGATAACTGAAAAAGCACTTTCTTTCTTAAGATTAGTTTTCTTAACAGATGCAAATATCTTTGTTGTTGGTAATACTGGTTCAGGAAAAACCACCACCCTTAATGCTCTTCTTAATTTCATCCCAAAAGATCAAAGAATAGTTATTGTTGAAGAAGTTCATGAGATTAATATATCTCATCCACATAAGGTTCAAACAACAGTAAATAAGGAACTTGGAATAACTATGGAGGGCTTAATAATCAATACACTGAGAATGAGGCCAGACAAGGTAGTAATCGGCGAAGTTAGATCAAGAGAAGAGTCTCATTCTCTTATCGATTCTCTTCTTTGTGGTCAAGCTAAAGGCACTTACACCACCTTTCACGCACAGTCTGCTAATGATGCAGTTTTAAGATTGCTTTCCTATGGTGTATTGGAGTCAGATATCTGTGCAATTGACCTTATTGTTACTCAAAGAAGATATAATGAATATACAGAAACCAATAAAGAAACAAAAGACAAGAGAAGAGTTTTTGAAATTTCAGAAGTTGATTTTAAACAAGGAAAAGTCATCATTAACAAGATATTTGATTATGATTTTAAAACAAAAGAACTTCTTTTTAAGAATTTTCCAAAGAAACTGATGAATAAGTTTCAAATCTCTTTTGGAATTGCAAGTCACAAGGATTTAGAAGAAAGACTTGTTGTAGAAGAACAAGAGATATTTTCTAAACCCAAAATAAAAACAGAAGAAAAACAAAAACCTAAAAAAGAAAGAAAAGAGGCGACGAAAAATAAGAGCAAGTAAATCTTTATTTTTATATTTGATTTTATTTATTATCTTGTGTTTAGTTTATGTGGTTGTGGATTTCACAATTAAGCTTTCAGTTGAATATCTTCTTTATTCTCAGATAATGCTTTGTGTTTTGTTCTTTTCAGTTTCTTTTTTTATCAAAAGAATAAAAGCACAAGATGAAAGAACTAGAATATTAAGAGAACTCCCTTTTTTTCTCAATAACTTAGCAAGCGATATAGAAAAAAATATTCCATTAAAGTTAGCACTTGAAAACCGAGCAAAGCAAAATTCAATAATTGGTCAAAGGATTAGTCAAGCTTTAACTCTAGTCACAAAGAAAGGCTACAATCTAGAAACAGCACTTGAAGAAGTATCTAAAGATAATAAGGAACTACAAAGAGTAATGTATCAGATAAATGACATCTTGTCAAGTGGTACAAAAAATAAAGCAGACACTTTTAGAATACTTTCAAATAACTTTTCTGAACAACAAAGTATAGCGATTAAAGATTATTCTACAAAATTAAATTTCTTGTCTTTAGTATTTGTAGTAATCTCAGCAATTGTTCCTGCTTTGTTTCTTATGTTTTTTCTTGTGGGGAGCAATTTTTTTGAAATCGGCATTTCTTCTTTTGGAATAATTTTAATCACGATAGTAGTATTTCCAATAATTGATATGTTTATTCTTTTGTTTATGAGGTCAAGTTTGGTTTAGGGGAAAGGAAATGAATGTCAATCTAAAAATACTACTAACAGTTATAATTAGTTCAATCATCTTAGTCACTCTTGTTTTCTTCAAAGTCAGTTCAAATCTAGGAATGATTATAGTGATTGTTGGAAACATTATTTTCTATATTTTAGAAGCTTTACTAAAAAAATATTTAGTTAATCAGAAAAAAAAGAAATTTGAAATTGCTTTAATTGATGAAGTGCTTCTTCTTTCAAGTCAACCCAGATCAAATGATTTAAAACAGATGATTCAGAAACTTTCAAGTTCAAAACACAAGATTGTAGAGCAAGAATTTAAAATAATTCAAAGAAAGATAGAAGACGGCCACAATATTAGAGAATTATTTGAGGTTCTTTCAAATAAATACAAATCAGAAATAATTGACCGATTTCTAGAATTACTTTATAATTCAATAACTACAGGGACAGTTACAGTTGGAGATTATCGTTCCTTTGCAAGTAACTTTATGAGAAGTAAGCAATTGATTGAGGAGAGAGCATCCGCTCTTTTAATGCAAAAGTATACCATTATCTTTGCCGGCGGGTTTATTGTTCCGGGGATTCTTGGCATCGTTATTTCTCTAGTTAAGAAACTAATTAGCAACCTAGATTTCTCAGCAATCTCTCAGTTTCAAGGAACAGTAACTGGAGGCTCTCAATTGTTTGGAGTTTGCTATTTTTGTTCAATTATTTACATTATAGAATATGTAATCATCTCATCCATTTATCTTTCAATGTTAGAGTCAGATCTAAAGAAAACAATAATTTACCTTGTGTTCATGCTACCTGTGGCAATCGCAATATTCTTCTCTGGTTCTTTATTTATTTAGGTTTTATAATATCTTTGGTTCTAAATTTAAATGATAAAGATATGTTTGAAACACTTTTTGGTTTTTTTCTAAATAATATAAATTATCTTTCAATATTTATACTTATGACAATTGAAAGTTCGTTTATTCCATTTCCTTCAGAAGTGATTATGATTCCTGCAGGTTTTTTAGTGGCTACAGGAAAGTTAAATATATTCCTTGCAATTCTTTTTGGAATACTTGGTTCGATTGTTGGGGCAGTAATTAATTATGTTATTGGAAAATATCTTGGGCGAAAATTAATTTTAAAAAATAAAAAATTCTTTTTTATAAATGAAAAGCACTTAGAGTGGTCAGAAAAATACTTTAAGAAGCACGGAGTAAAAACCACTTTCTTTGGGAGATTAATTCCAGTAATTAGACAATATATTTCAATACCTGCAGGTTTTGCAGACATGCCTTTTGGAAAATTTGTATTCTATACAGGGCTTGGCGCAGGAATCTGGGTAACAATTCTTACTGTTCTTGGGTATTATGTGGGCCAATCCGTTGCAACAAACTTAGTTCAGGTTTTTAATATTATCATGTATGTATTAATAGTAGTCTTTGCAATCTTAGTAGTAATATTTTTACTAAAGAGAAAAAATAAGTAATTTGAAAACAACAATATATATAAACATTTTGTAGATTAAATATAATAGAATACAAACGATTTTTGGAAAAATTGCCCTAGTAGTCTATCGGTTAGGATGCAACCCTGTCAAGGTTGCGGGATGGGTCCGACTCCCGTCTAGGGCGTATTTATTCTTTTTTTAGATTTAAATATATTTAAAAGATTATATATTCAGATATAGATAATTGATGATTATGATTACTGGACTTTCAATATTAGATCAAGCGCTGTGGGGAAATAGTGTAGCTACTTATTTATTATTTATTATATATATAGTTCTTGGTTTAATATTTATTAAATTGATTTCCTTAGTATTTAATAAATTATTCAAAAAACAAGAAGAAAAAATTAGCAAATATGAAATTTTGTTTAATATTTTAAGAAACCCCGAACCAATTTTATTTATTATTTTTGTAGCAATATTACGAAGTTCAGCAAGAGTATTTTATACATCAACAACACTTGCAATAATTATTTCAAAATTAGTATTTGCATTATATGTATTATTTGCTGCGTGGTTTGTAATAAAAACATTAATTGCAATTATAGAAAGATATTTAGGAAAATATGCAGATGCAGTAGAAGACATTAAAAGATTTGATTATTTAAAACCATTAATAAAAACACTAATTAGAATATTTATTTTCGTAATTGCGGCATTATTAATAGTTTCAAATCTTGGATTTAATATAAGTGGATTAATTGCAGGACTTGGAATTGGGGGTATTGCTGTTGCATTTGCGTCAAGAGAATTACTTGAAAACTTTTTTAGTGGTTTGATTATTTATACAGAAAGGCCATTAAAAGTTGGAGATACAGTTAAAGCCGATGATTTTCAGATATTTGGAGATGTTTTGGAGATTGGAGTAAGAACTACTAAAATTAAATCATTCGATGGGACAATACACACTGTTCCAAATAGTATTCTTTCAGGGAAAACTTTAGAAAATGTAAGTGTAATGCCTGCAAGAAGGATTGTTTCTGTATTATCTTTATCAAGTAAATCAACTAGTGAACAAATAGAAAAATCAAAAAAAATTATTGCAAGTATTTTCGAAGCAAAGAAAAAGAAAAAAGAGTTAATGGAAGAACACCATATTTTCTTCGATAAATTTACTTCGTCTTCAATGGATATTACTTATATCTATTGGATAAACAAAGAAATAGACTATTGGGAACAAATGGACGTTAAAGACTCAATAAATACCGAAATTAAAAAAGAACTAGATAAAGCAAAAATTGAACTCGCTAATTTTCCAAAATAGAAAGGAACGTAAAGAAAATGGTACAAGAAACTCCAGAAACTATTTTTGAAAATCCAAATGATTTCTATACAGCTGAAGAAACAAAAAGATATGAAACTAATTCTGGAATGAAGAAAACTCAAACAGAATTGACAAATATAATTCTTAATCTTTTTTTTGAAGACACAAATAACAATCAATCAAAAGATATTTCTATACTTGATATTGGTTGTGGAACTGGTTTCTCTTTAGAGTTTTTAAAAGTTAAAGGTTATAAAAATCTTGTAGGAATAGAACCCGCAAGAGAAATGTTAAAAATTACTAAAGAAAAGAAATTTGAAAGTTATCTAGGTGGCTTTGAGAATCTTCCAAAGGAAATCAAACATAGAAAATTTGATTTAATAATTTCAGTCTCAGCACTTCAATGGATTTTAACAAACAAACAAGAAATGGAGATAAAAAATCTAGTTAAGAAAATTGGTAAAGACTTAAAAGAGCAACTTACAGAAAAAGGGTTAATAATAATTCAATATTACCCCCCTAGCCCAAGAACTACAGAAGTAATCACAGGTAGTTTTGAAAGAGCAGGCTTAAACACCAGAAAATACCTTTATAATGAAGGAAACAGTAAGAAAGAGAAAACCTTTCTTATTCTAAAAAGCAAAGAATAAACCGTACAAAAATTGTAATTCTTAAGAGTTACCTTTAAATATCTAATTGTAATATATTAATATAACTTATAATAATTAGTTTACACTAAAAGATTAACACTTAAATAAATGGAGAAAAGAGAAATTATGAACAAAATACTTTTAACAATTCTAGGAATATTTTTATTATCAGGACTTGTGCTCGCTGCAGAAACAATACCTGAACAATATGTGACAGTTGACACAAGTAATTATGATGTGCAGATTGATTCTCCATTAGTAATGAATTTAGTTTCAGATTATACAATTATACCATCATCAATAAAGATGAGAACAGGAGATTCAATTAGTATTGTTGGTGGGCAATCATTAATTTCAAAATATAATTTCATAAATAAATTAGATTATTCAGTAATTGGAAGATATGAATTAGAATTAGGAATAAATGATGATTCACAATTACAAAACTTTGGAATATATGTTGCTGATGCATTACCTGAAAGCGAATGTATTTCAAAAGGTGGAGAAATATTAAAATATAATAATAATAGAATAAAGATTACAAATACAGAAACAACAAATGATCAAGAACTATACTTATGTTATACAATGAAAACAATGGACTATTATTTAGATGCAGATAAATTAGTTTTAGACATGATAATAGAACCAGGAGTTAATTCTAAATATGTTTTATTTGTTACAACTCCAGCACTTTCATTTCAAAACAGTAGTTTATCATTTGAAGATTCAATAAAGATAAAGAATAGTGCGGATCAAGATCTTGCAGCATTAAACGTAAGCACTGATGCTGCAGTTAACAAAAGCACATTTGGTCCAATAACAATGGCAAACACTGAAAACTCAGAAGAATTAAAAGAACTAAATGCATACAATAATCAAGTAACATACAATAAAGCAAATCCAAACTATAATAGTACAGACGTTATAACTGGAACAAAGACAACAACAAGCACAACAAGCAATACAACAGAAACAAAAGGAAACCTTTCAGACAAGGCAGGAATACTAAAGAGTGAAGCAACAGCATTAATCACAATGACTCCAGAGAAAGGAATTATTATTGGAATAGGGATCATTGCAATCATTGGCCTTGCACTATTTGTATACAGTAGAAAAGACAAAGATCTTTCAGATGTACACTAAGGGTACATCTCTTTTCATTTCCTTTTTTATTGAGGAAAAAACATGTTACTAAAAAGAAAAGCAACAACTAATTCTTTAAAAATTAAGCCCATTCTTAAATATTCCAATAAATATATAAAATTAAAATATGAAATATTTGAACATATTGGATTTGAAAAGAAAAGAAAAGAAATCCTTAAAACTTTACCAGAAAATTCTTTTGCAAAGAAGTTTTATTCTAATAAAAATTTATATAATGAGATATTATTATTAAAAATTGGTAACGAAGTAATCGATATATCCCAAGATCGTAGAGAAGGGTCAGTTGACCACGATAAAAAATTATTATTAAAATTATCTAAAAAATATGATTTAAGTAAAGCAATTCAAATACACCAACACCCCTGGTTTGGAAATAATGTAGCAAGTGTTGGTGATGTATTATCTTTTTTAAGAACTTATAAACTATGGAAAATAAAAAGACATTATGTTTTTTCAATGGACACAAAATTAAAAGAATGTGGAAGAACAAGATATGAATTATCTGAAAAATTAATGAATACATTAGATCAATTAAGTGTTGCTGAGATTGAAAAAAAATATATGGCCGAAATAGTCAAAATACTTGGGGGGCGCAAGTCTTGGGATGGTCATGTAAAAAGTTCAACTCGTATTTTAAATTACATCGGAATTAAAGAGAAAATAATGCCTGCAGAAGGCTGGGAATTTGATTATAAAAAAAGATTTTTGGTTTTGTCTCAGGAATAATTTACTTAAAACCATTTCTTTTTATATATTTTTACTCTTTATTTATATATTATATTTTAGTGTGATTATTAATGAGTACATATAATTTTTCAGAAATTGAAAAGAAATGGCAAAGAGAGTGGGAAAACCAAAAGATTGGTGTTGTTGAACCAGATAGTAGTAAAGAGAAATACTTTATTATCTGGGCATACCTAACTGTTTCTGGTTTCCATCATGTAGGACATATGAGAGGTTTCTCTTATGCTGATGCTATTGCAAGATATAAGAGAATGCAAGGATTTAATGTACTTCTTCCAGCAGGCGGACACGCATCAGGAAATGCAGCAGTTGCTAAGGCAAAGAAAGTTTCTGAGAAAGATAAAGAAACAATTGATTACTATAAAGAAGCAGGACTTACAGACGCAGATTTAAAAACAATTTCTACGCCTGAAGGATTTGTTGATTTTTTCTCAAAAAGATATGTTGAGGATTATGAAAATTTTGGATTTATTGGAGATTGGAGAAGATTTACAGTAACTACAAACCCAGATTATAATAAATTTATTGAATGGCAATTTATGAAGTTAAAAGAACTTAATCTTCTAGTTCAAGCACCATACTATGCAACAGTTTGTGTTAACTGTGGACCAGTTGCAGTTGATCCTTCTGAAATGGATTTAAGTAAAGGGGGCAAGGCAGAAAAGAACGAATATACAATTATAAAACTAGAATTTGAAAAACCAGACCAATATATAGTTGTTGCAACACTTCGACCAGAAACAATGTTTGGACAGACAAATGTTTGGTTAGATTATAATGAAATATATGTTAAGATACAAGTTGGAAAAGAAACTTGGATAGCAAGTAAGGATTTTGCTGATAAACTTAAATTTCAGAAAGATGAAAATGCAGTAATTCTTGGACAGATTTCAGGAAAAGAAATGGTTGGAAAGTACTGTAAAGCACCATACGTCAATAGAGATATAATAATTTTACCATCAAAGTTCTGTGATCCAATAGTAGGAACAGGAATAGTAACTTCTGTTCCATCAGATGCTCCTGCAGATTACATAGGCCTTAAGGACTTACAAGTATCAGAAGAAGAATGTAAAAAATATGGACTTGATTGGAATAAAATAAAAGAAATAAAACCAATAGCAATAATTAAATCAAAAGACTTTGGAGAATTTCCTGCAAAAGAAATCTGTGAAAGATTTGGAATTAAATCACAAGAAGATACAGAGAAATTAGAATTTGCAAAAAAAGAAGTTTATAAAAAAGGTTTCCACACAGGGGTTCTTTTAGATTCTTGCGGAGCATTCAAAGGAATGAAAGTAGAAGATGCAAAAAATAAAATGAAAGAAGACCTAATAGCAAAAAACCAAGCAGACATTTTCTATGACTTATCAGAAGAAGTACTTTGTAGATGTGGAGGAAAAGTAGTAATCAAGAAAGTGCCAGATCAATGGTTTATAGATTATGATAATAAAGAATTAACTGAAAAGACAAAGAAACATGTAGAGAAGATGACGTTACTTCCTGATCAATTCAAACAAAATCTTCCAGGAATAATTGATTGGTTTGGAAAGAGAGCTTGTGCAAGACAAGGAAGATGGTTAGGAACTAAACTCCCATTTGATACAAGTTACACCATTGAACCAATTGCAGATAGTACATTGTATCCAATCTATTATCTTGTAAGTAAGTATGTTAACGAAGGAAAAATAAAAACAGAACAATTAATAGAAAAGTTCTTTGATTATGTTTATTTAGGAAAAGGAAAAGCAGAAGAAACAGGAATAGAAAAAACACTTGCTGAACAAGTAAGAAAAGATATAGAATATTGGTACCCTCTTGATATTAACTTAGGAGGAAAAGAACACCAAACAGTTCATTTCCCAGTTTTCTTAATGAATCATGTTGGAATCTTGCCAGAAAAATATTATCCACAAGGAATATTTGTTAATTGGTGGGTAGTTTCTAAATCAGGAAAGATTTCTAAATCCAAGGGAGGAGTTAGAAGTTTAAGTGATGAGGCAAAAACATATTCAGTAGATGCAATGAGATTATTCTATGCTAATGTGGCTAATCCATTCGTGGATATTTCTTTTGAGAAGGAAGACTTAATTAACTATAAACAAAGAATTGATAAAATCTATAACTTAGTAGAAGAAATCTTAGACACAAAAGAAAACAATAAAGATACAAGACTTGATAGTTGGCTAGAGTCCCAATGGAATTTAAGACTTAAGTCAATTACAGAGGCCATGGACATTATTGAATTTAAAGCAGCAACAGATGATATATATTTTAATTTCTATAATGATTTATTGTGGTATAGAAACAGAGATGGAAGTAATAAAGAACTTCTAAAGGACATTCTTAATCAATGGACACTAACAATGGGGTTATTTACTCCACATCTTGCTGAAGAACTTAATGAAAAACTTGACAGTAAAGAACTAGTTGCAAAATCAAGATTTCCAAAATTGGATGAAAAGAAAATCAACACAAAAATACTTGAAGAAGAAAAAAGAGTTGAAAAGACAATAAGTGATTTAAGAAATTTATTAGTAATAACTGGTATTAAAAAACCAAATAAGATTTCACTTTTCATTTCTGAGAATTGGGCATATTATCTTTTTAAAGAATTAAAAGAAGAAATTGTGACTAAGGAAAACAGAAATGTAAAAGAACTAATGCACCAATTCTTGGACAAATATAACGATCACAAAGAACAAGTAAATAAAGTAATAACCTTAGCAATCAAGAACCCCGCAGTTCTTGAAATTCCTGAAAATCAAGCAAGTGAATTTAGTATTTACATGTTTTCAAGAGACTTTATTTCAAAAATATTTAATTGTGATGTTGAAATAATAAAAGCCGGCGTTGGAGATACACAAAAAACAAAACCAGCAATGCCTGGAAAGATAGGGATACTTATTGAGTAAAGCAATATTTATAAATCCAACATTGGTATTATATCCATACATACTAAATTATAATTAAAAGAGGAAAAAACATGGCGCCAAAACCAAAACCATTTAAAAAAATAATAGAAACAATAGTGAAACAAAAGAGACAAACCGGAAATTTAGATCCAGCAGTAGTATTAAGAGTTCCAACCAGAAATTTAAAACATCAAGATGTTTCAGAAATAAATAAAAAAAATGTGTATTATGAAGTTTCAAAAGATGTTAATAGATTTAAATCTAAAACTGATTTGGAATTAATAGATGAAATGAGAAAAACAATATTAATTGATGTAAAAAAGAAATTTGGAAATTCAACACTCATACAAATAAAAGATAATGTTAGAGATTCAAAATTTCCAAAAATTCCAAACTCACTTCCAAGAAGAAGTAGTGTTCTTGGAATAATAAATGCATTTAAGAAACAAGGAATAACTAATTTTGCAATTGCAATTACAGATGTTAAGACCGGAAAAGTTATGGGATATACTGTTATTGGTATATCTAAACCAGCAGGAGAATCAATTAAGAAAAAATTTAATTATGATTTAGAAAAATCAGAAGGGAAATTTAATTCATATATTGATAATTTTATTGGAAAAGGAGAATTACCTGAGCAATATTATGAAGAAGCATTAAAAGAAGTTTTTGGATTTAATATTAAACATTTGTCAATGCCAGGTCATACAATTGATTCAAAAACCAGAGATTTTAGATCTAAAACAATAAAAGAAAGACTAGGAATAAAAAAATAAGGCGGTAATGTGGTAGAAATTAAAAAAGATTTACTAAATGGAGCAGTTCTTACTGTTTTTAGACCATCTCCAGAATATGTAAAGATGCTAGAGAAAGTACAACCAACAGTTCGTCATTTAGATTATGGGAAAGGCAATTATTTGCTTTATGCTGATTTTTATGAAGCCATATTGGATAATAAATTAGAATTAAAAATTACAAAAATAGATGGAAAAACTAAGCCAATACTTGTTTTAAAAAAGAATTTTTGGATAGGAAGAGATATAGATTATTTTTTAGACCCTAAAGATTTATCTATACATTCATTTCTTAAAAGAGAGAATGGAGAAATATTACATAAAAAAGTAATGTCTACAAATCTTAAAGAAAATGTAGATAATTGGAATGCGTATTTGAGAGACAGTATTCAAAGTAAGAACATAGAGATTATTCAAAAAATAATTAAAGAATTTAAAGAAAAGATTCCGACACATGTTAAGGAAACAATTGCAACAAAACTAAAGAATGCAAGAACAACTATAAAACCAAAGATTAAATCTAAACAAAAATTGTGTCCAAAGAAAACAGAAGCACTAAAAAGAAGATTAAAATAAAATCTTCTTATTTTCCACTTACTATTTCTATAACGTCATTGTTTTTTAGAAGATGATCTCTTCCAAGTAACATTTTAGTTTTAACATCTATTGCTTTTATGAAGTTGTTTCCAAAGTCTGTGTGTAACTTAAAAGCAAAGTCAAGTGTTGTTGTTCCAGGTGGCATTAAGAAACAATCAGGAAGAACATTTCCTTCTTTATCTTTTAGACTCTTTGTTCCACCAGGGTATATTGCAATATATTTTAGAACATCAAAGGCACATTTGTCAAGTATTTCTTGTACACCAGTAGATCCAAAATTTTCAAGTATTTGTTTTTGAACAAACTCTAGTCCTTTCTTTTGTTTCTCAGGAATATCTTCTTTTACAAGAGTAAATTTATTACTTCCTGGCAAGTAATTTAAAACTTTATTTTTATCTGCAGTCTTTAGTGCAAGTTCAGATTCTGCAGAACAACCGATGATTGTAAGATTAGGGAATTTAGCTTTAAGTGTTTCTAATCTTTCTTTTGATCCTGGCATATCAATCTTGTTTGCAGCAATAATAATTGGTTTAGTTGTTTCTCTTATCTTTCTAGTAAAAGTAAGTAATTCGTCATCACTCCAATCGATTATTCCTTTCTCATTTAAATTTAATTGTTTAAGAATTGAGTCAAGAATCTTTTCAGAAATTCCCATTCCGCTCATAAATTGAAGAAGAGTGTTAAGCGTCTTTGCTTTTCTCATTTTTTGTTCTCTTCCAAGCTTTTCAAAATTCTTTTTATAAATCCCAAATAACCAAGTTTCAATCTCAGTTAAAAGAAAAGCAATTTCAAGAGCTGGGTCGTAACTTCCTAAAGCTACTGGTCTTCCTTCTTCATCAGTTGAACCGGAAATATCAATTACTTGAATCAATGCTTCTGCTTGATAAAGATCAGTTAAGAATTTATTTCCTAAGCCTCTTCCTTCACTTGCTCCAGGAACTAATCCAGCAACATCAATAATATCAACAGGTAAAAATCTAATATGTTCTTTACAATAACCATGTCTTGGATTACATTGAGTTTCAAAGAAAGTATCAATGCAATTATTTCTTACAAAACCAATACCTTTATTTGGTTCAATTGTAGTAAACGGATAATTAGCAGCCTCTGCATCCATTAAAGTTAAAGCTTTAAAAAAAGTAGTTTTTCCAACGTTAGGTTTTCCCACGATTCCAATCATCATAATAATTCACAAATTTCTATATAAGTAAATAATATGTGGTGCGATATGTTTATTAATTAAATAAGTAAATTATAAAGTAACTATAGAATAAAATAATAAAAAATCCAGTTTAGTAGCTTATTTTAACTTAAAAATTCATTTAAACGCTCCAATCTTTGTAAAAGCACTCTATTCTTGCTTAAAATCAAAATAAGCAAGAAATTAGCTCTATTCTAGAAATGAAGCAAAATTCTGCCATAATCAACGATCTATTTATAAACTTACCCTTACATATGTTATATATTCCAAGTAAGTTATTTATTTTGGAATTCGACCGTTTTAGAATTTTTAGAAACAAATCGTCAAAAATGTTACTTGTAATATTTTTGTCAATTATATTTACGGGATGAGAGAGTTGTAATTTGTGCCATGTGTCAAGTTTATTATAAAAATATTTGACCTATTATATGAAAAGAATTTCACAAAACTTTGGTTTTTTAATAGAGCTAATTAATGGATAACTTGGCTTGTAGACCGATTAAGAGCGTGGCAAGCTGCGATAAGCTTGGGGGAGATGCATGCAATCTTTGATCCCAAGATGCTCGAATTATCCAGGGTTAAACCTGGAGGGGAACCTAGGGAACTGAAGCATCTTAGTACCTAGAGGAAAAGAAAACAATAGTGATACCGTTAATAAGATCGACCGAAAACGGTAGAGAACAAACCGAATCGTTTATGGTAACATAGATGAAATGTGGGGTAGACTCATTTACTTCTTGAATACAAAATCGAAGCTGGCTGGAAAGCCATACTATAGAGGGTGATAGTCCCGTAGATATAAGTTATTTTGAGAAGATTTTTGAGTATCAAGAGTACTGCGCGTTGGATATCGCGTAGGAAGATGGCAGGCACTTACTGCCAATTCTAAATATTCTACAAGACCGATAGAGAATGAGTACCGTGAGGGAAAGTTGAAAAGCACTCCTAACGGAGGGTAAAAAGCACTTGAAATTAATTAGCTACAGCTCGGGTGTGGCCTGAAAGTGATGAAGGAAGAATGTGAGTGATTGTGGGTAACTGCAAAAGCGAGTTTTTCTGGAACAGGGTTACACTATCCGTCACGAAGCACGGGCGAGGGAGTATTTCTTTGTGGCAAGACAAAGTGAGTAAATCACTGTGTCGAAAGGAAACTAATTTCCCGCAGATCTTTATTGATTCAGGGGAGTGGTGTTAACTGCGCCATTAGTCACAGGGAGATAACCCGAAACCAGATGATAAATTCCTGAGCAGGGTGAAGGCGGCCAACTGGTCGCTGGAGGCCCGAAGCGTTTCTAGTCTAACTGTTCGTGTGACTTGGGAATAGTACTGAGAGAGTAATCTAATCTGGTGCTAGCGGGTTCCTATCGAAATATCCCTAAGGATAGCCTAACTGGAGATAGATAATATGGTAGAGATACTGATTAGGAAGTATTGGAAAGAAATTTCCGGCTTCCTTGTCAAACTCCGAATGTATTATCGTCGTTGAAGGTTGGAGTTGGGGTGGTCGGGTAAGCTGATCTTCCTAAAGGGGAAAAACCCAGACTGTGATTAAGGTCCGCAAGTGCTAGCTAAGTGTTAACTGGAAGGGAGTGTTTATCCTAAGACAATTGGGAGGTTGGCTTAGAAGCAGCCACCCTTTAAAGAGTGCGTAATAGCTCACCAATCTAGGATAGATGCCCTGAAAATTAACGGGGCTAAGCTAGCCACCGATATCATAGAGCACATGATAATGTGATCTGATAGATAGGTGCTTTGGTAGAGTAGAAGCTGGGGCGTAAGTTCCGGTGGATCTGCCAAAGATATGGATCCTCGCGATAGTAACATCAAAGAAAAGTGAGAATCTTTTCCGCCGAAGGGGCAAGGGTTTCTTAGCACTAATTTTTAGCTAAGAGTAAGTCGATCCTAAGATCTTTCGTAATACGACGAGATCGAAAGGGAAACAGGTTCATATTCCTGTACTGGTAAAACACGTGTGGTAACGCAAGTATAGTTTTTAACGTTTTTGGCAAGGTG
>Ga0172381_10000636_pt1 | contig 42665 bp, 53 predicted proteins | sample Leawel6488metaG_FD_119754 | JGI IMG/M metagenome (GOLD analysis project Ga0172381, IMG submission 119754) | Leachate microbial communities from a municipal landfill in Southern Ontario, Canada - Leachate well 64-88 metaG | ecosystem: Engineered > Solid waste > Landfill > Unclassified | place... | reverse complement strand
CATGCAACAACATGCTGGAAATGAATATATTTTAAAACTGGACGTCCGTAAATTCTTTTATTCCATTGACCGTTTAATCCTTTGTAAATTGATTAAACGCAAAATCAAAGACCAGAGATTAATTGATGTCATGATGATGTTCGCCGAAATGGAAACGCCGCAGGGCATCCCTATCGGAAATTTACTAAGCCAGATTTATGCGCTGATTTATCTTAATCCGCTGGACCATTTTATTAAACGCATCTTGAAAATCAGGCACTACGTCCGATACGTCGATGATTTTATGCTGATCGGCATGACACGCGACAAATGCCTGTCTCTCCGCAATACGATTATTGATTTTTTACATAACATGCTTGGGTTAGCGCTTTCCAAAAGCACGATTGCCAAAGTGCAAAAAGGAGTTAATTTCTGCGGATACCGGATGTGGCGCACATTAATAGTTATCCGGAAATACAGTCTCTATAAATTTCGCCGTGCCGCGAAAGCGGGGAAACAGGAATCGATAAATTCTTTACTGGGACACGCGAAAAATACAAATTCTTTATTCTATATGTTGAAAATAATCAGGGAGGAAATTGCAAATGGAAAAAATATACAAATACCGGAAAATTACAGACGACATTACAACCTATTGTCTGCTTGAGCCGGATTATAATTTACTGGCCACAGACGAACGGGTAAAAGAGCTGGCCACTATCGCCGGATATACTTATGTGAGTGTCCCAGACGGTATTATACTTCCACCTCAACCGAACAACATTGTCCTTATCGAGGCCGAATCACCGTTGCTGGAAATTATCAACCAACAGGTGGTCGAGATGATTCGCCTTAGATATTCAATAAATGATGAAATAAAAATGCTACGCATCGGTCCCAGCGATGAAACATCTGCCTATAACGCATACGTTGAAGAATGCCGCGCCTGGGGCCGTGGCGAAAAGGAAAAATTAAAATGAATTTTTCAGCAGAAAAAAGACGATCAAGTGATAATGGCAGTAAATACTTATCGTGGAAGTGGCTAGCTGGTGTCTTACTTGGGGTAGTATTCCTTTTGACCGGTTTTTTTGTTGGCGGTGGCATGAGTGACTCTAAAGTGGAAATGAAGGAGATTAAAGTAATTGTTGCGACAAACTGTATCCGTCTAACCAAAATAGAAACAAATTATGAACACATTACGAAAAGTCTTGAACGAATTGAACAGAAACTTATTGAACAAAAACTTGACGAGCACACGAAGGTCAACAAGAGATAATTTATGGCCAACGATAGCGATTTTAAAAAAGCACTGGATTTTATTTTATCTGCCGAAGGCGGCTTTAATAATATCCCCGGAGACACGGGCGGCGCGACAAATTGTGGCATTTCCCTGAGATTCCTACAGGGCACCGGGAATTATGAACTCGGTGATCTAGACGGCGACGGCGATATCGATATTGCCGATATCCGGCTGCTTGATAAGAAAAATGTTGCTCCGATCTATAAGAAATATTTTTGGGATTGTTTTCCCATGGCAGAGATCCCCGCGCAAGTCGCTTATGTTGTTTTTGATGTGGCGGTAAATTCAGGCCAGAGAACGGCCGCAAAATTATTACAGAAGGCTTTGGGCGTGGAAGCGGATGGAAACATAGGCCAGCAGACTTTGCTTGCTCTTAATTGCATAGATTCGGCATTTAACCTGGCTGACAAGATGTGCCAGATGCGCAAGACTCAATACGTTTCTTACGCGCAACATAATGCCAGCTTGCAGAAGTTTCTCAACGGATGGCTTAACCGCGTTGATCACGTTCGCAAAAATTTATTTGAGGTATAAAGGAGGATAACATGGATTGGTCCAAGGTAGTATCAACGATAAGTCAGGCAGCGCCGATTTTGGGGAGTTTGTTTGGTCCAGCAGGAACGGCAGCGGGGGCTCTGGCCGGAACCGGCATCAAGTTAGTTGCGGCGGCTCTTGGAGTTCAGCCAACAAAAGAAGCCATCGCAACGGCAATTTCAACAGATCCCGAGGCCACATTAAAACTTGCTCAATATCAGATGGCTAATCAACTTGAATTGCAAAAATTAATGATAACGGCTGAAACGTCAAATATCTCAGTCGTCAATGCTACCATGCAAGCAGAGAGCAAATCCGAAAAGTGGCCTCAATATTCGTGGCGACCGTTCTGGGGTTTTTCTTCCGGCCTAGCGTTCTTGGTCGTTTGTATCCTGGTCTGCGTGTTAGGTTTTCAGGCAGTTGCAAATAAAGACGCGGTAGCGCTTGGCAATATACCCCTGGTTATAGGAGCCTTTGCCACTCTTTTTGCTATTCCAGGGGCAATTCTCGGTATCGCCTCTTATAAACGCGGGGATATGAAGATCGAAGAAAAAAAAGTGTGTAGTTAAAAAGGGGATAAAATGATCACTGGCACAGTCCGCCGCAAACAAGCGGCCCAAAAAGCAAAACGCGCAGCCCGTCGCATGCCGGGGCAAAAAAGGAAGAAAAAGCGATGACAACAGCATTCGATACGGCGATAAGAGATATTTTCAATGATGAGAATTGTGGCGTTGATGCCGTTTACACGCCCGTGGACGGCGTGGCTCTTCCCGCGATCCGTGTTCTTATTGACCGCAATGTTTTGTTACAGCCGTCAGGTATGGACGCGCAGGTAGTTGAAGTTGGGACAACCATAGAAGCGATTTTAGAGGATTTGCCGGCGGAGCCGAACCGCGGCGACAAGTTTGGAATCGGCACGGAAACATTCACCGTGCAGTCGATAGCGGAAAATGACGGAATGACCGTCAAGGCAATAGTGACGTGAAGAGTGAATTGTCATTGCCCGGCTTGACTGGGCAATCCAGGAATGAATAAAATGGCTGAACCTTTTAAAATAAAAATTAACGAAAACGACTTACGAAAAGTTCATCTGATGCTGTCTGATTTCAAGGGAGCTTCCGAACGCGTTTTTGTCCGCTCTCTCAATAAAACACTTACCGGGGTTAAAACAGATTCATCAACTGCTATCCGTGCAGTTATCACCGCCAAAAAAGCCGCAGTTGATGAGACATTTAAGATATCGAAAGCGGCCACGGGAAAGATGACAGCGATCATTGCCAGTACCGGCAAGCCTTTAGCGTTGATTGATTACTCCGCAAGACAAACCAATAAGGGCGTTTCCGTCCAGGTTCGGAAAGACAGGTCGCGCAAAGTTGTTCCGGGCGCGTTTATGGCGACAATGAAAAGCGGCCACAAAGGTGTCTTTTGGCGCAAATATCATGAGGGTGCCAAGGTTAAAATGAACAAAACCGAAGCGGCTATCAATAGAAGCGGTTATGTGTGGAGTGAAAAACTTAAACGATACATAGCAATAGCCCAATTACCCAAAGCATACCGTTTGCCAATGGAAGAACGTTTTGGACCGCGTATCCCGGATATCATGGGCAACGATCCGGTGATGCAGAAAATATTAGTTCAGGCCGGACAGCGGTTAAAGGACAATCTGGATCATGAAACGGATTATGAATTGTCGAAACACCGGTGAAAAGTGAAAGGTGAAAAGTGAATAGTACAATACGCGAAATAGTAATTTTAGATTTCATCGCCCGCGCGGCGAATATCAGGATCACTAACGGCTACGCGACTGATTGCGGAGTTCATGTATTTTGCGCGCGCAAAAAAATAGATTCAGACGAATTGCCGGCAACTGATATCTGGCCGGGAACGGAAACACCGGTCCATCAATACGGCAAACGATCAAACACAATGAAAATGAAAATAGAAGGCATTGCTGAGTTCGGCGTAAGCGAGCCTTCCGTTATGTCGGAAAAGATTCTGGGCGATTTGAAAAAATGTTTTTTGGCGCCGGAAAATCTTTTAACCAGTCCGCATTCCGGCTGGTCCCGGTCGCCTGATTATATCGACGGCATTGTTTATACCGGCGGCGGAATTGATGATTATCCCGATGATGGTCAGGTCAGCGTCGGCGCTTATGCGACATTCGACGTGACGTATACGGAAAATATTAATGATCCGTGCAGTCAATAAAAGTAAAGTGAAGGGTGAAACGTGAATAGTGAAAAGGAAAAAATATTAATCATAATCGGAGCGGCGCCATGCGTCAGGGAAGATATTGGATCTGCTTTATTGTTGGCAGCCGATAAAAATAAAATTGTTTTTGCGGATTATATACTGATTGGCTTGGATTCTGTTGATGTATGGCCTTGCGTAGATGCGCAATATTTCGCCACGTATCATCCATCTGAAATCGAAATGGCGAAAGAACGCCGCGCTAAAGCGGGCGGCAATACCGATTATATGGTTATCTCGCATCAACAGCATCCTGAGACAGCCACCGGCCGGGACCTGGTCGACTTGATCATTCCCTGCGAGCCGCCCTCCGGCAGTTCCGCCCTGCTGGGTGTCCTGGCCGGTATCCAATTAGGCTATGAAAAGATCATTATTTACGGCTGTCCGCTCACGGGAACGAATGACAAGGGTTATGACTATGCCAATTTCCGCGTAGGTTGGACGGCGAAATTGAACGAAATAAAGGACAAAACGCGGGCAATGAGCGGTTTTACAAAAGAACTGCTTCTTCCTCCCGATGTTGCGTGGTTAGAAAAATGAAACAAAATAATGGTAAAATGAACCTTACAGAACAATGGAAAAATAGATTCGAAAAAATGTGGCATTTGAATGATCAGGCAAAATATCGCCAGGGTTCCGCCGGCCAGCGATATGCCCCACAGTTTTTGGCATACGTCCCGCAAGGCGTGACGATCAATGAATACGGCTCAGGAACCGGCCGCGCCGTTATCGAAATTAAAAAACTGCGTCCGGACGTGAAAATAAATATGGTCGACATAGCGTCTAACGCTCTGGAGTCTGAAGCCGCCGCGCTCATCGGCCCGGACGTAAATTATTATATAGGAGATTTGGCCGCCCTTCCGGATGACTTCCCCATTGCCACCTGGGGTTATTGCATCGGTGTTCTGATGCTGGTCGCACCGGAAACGCTTGATGACATTCTGGCGGAGATTTGCCGCACCTGCAGGAATCTTTTTGTAGAAGTCTATAATTTAAGTGACGTCCGCTGCGACATTGAACTGACCACGATCAAACAGGATTCACCGTGGTGGTTGGAAAAACTCCGCGAACACTGGCCGAATGTCGAATTCATTCAAAGCAAAGAACATCGTCAACGATTTGTTTTTGTATGTAGAGGGGAGAATGAATAAAAAAATAACCATCATGGCATGCTGGGACGGCGGAGACTATTATCCGCCCGTGTATGTCAATCGATTATTCGATGCCTGCAAACGTAATACGTCGATTCCGTTTGATTTTGTTCTGTATGCCGGACATTTAGCGGAACTGCCTGGGCGTAGCGACGCCATCAATCCGGATATCCGTATTGTTTATACCGGGTTACCGTCATGGTGGTGTGGGATGCCTGTCTGGCAGAGAAATCCGCCCGGCGTCCTGACAGATACAATTCTTTATCTCGACATTGACCAGGTGATCATTGGCAGCCTGGACGATTTGATCCGGTATCCATCAGATTTGGCCGGGATGAAAGACTATCCGGCAGCTGCTTGCCCGCGAGGCTGTGAACGCGATGTCTGCATCAGCACCATGCTGATCAGAAACGGCGCCGGGGCGATTGTCTGGGATGAATACATTCGTGCCGGAAAACCTGTCTGGGACGTCGTAAGCGGCCAGAAAGGCCCACTGCCGATGGCCGCCCAGGGGCTCGTGAATCAGCATTGCAGTCCGGATTTATTTCCGGAAAATTTGGTGGTCAGTTACAAGGGAACCTATTTAAAGCGAGGCTTGCCGGACGATTGCCGGATTGTCGCGTTTCATGGCCAGCCCAAGCAGGGTAAATGCCTGCACGAAAAGTTTGTTCAGGAGCATTGGATATAATGTCGCCCAAAAATATATATATTTATGGTGCAGGAGGCGCAGGCCGCGAGCTGGCATTTACTCTATCGCTGGGCAATCGCTGGCGCGTCATGGGTTTTATCGATGATACGCCGGAACTTGCCGGCAAGATCATCGGCGGAATACCCGTTGTCGGTCATATCGGCTGTTTAGCCGGGCAGGAGGTTCCGATAGCCGTATGTATCGTGGACAAACCGATCATCAAACGTGCCGTGGTTGAAAGAGCCATGGCCCAGGGCCAGCATAATTATCCGTGTGTGGTTGGTTCGGACAGATCCATCGTATCACCCGCTGCCCGTTTAGGGCTCGGCTGTATTGTATCACTGCCCTATAATTTTATCAGTCCCGATGTGATGATGGGCGATTTTGTTTTTGTGAATTGCACCACGCGCATCGGCCACGACGTAAAGATCGGTGATTATACTACGATATTTTCCGGTATCGATATCGGCGGTTTTGTGGAGATCGGCAAGGACTGCGTAATCGGTTCGGGAAGCGTGATTAATCCAGGTATTCATATTGGTGATGGCAGCATTATCGGCGGCGGGGCCGTAGTCGTGAAGAATATTCCTGCCGGGGTTATTGCGGCAGGCTGCCCGGCACGAATAATTAGGGAGATCAATAATGGCTGAAGGCGTTCATAAAATAACCGCGGATTTTGAAGCGGCCCTGGCTCAATATACAGGCGCGAAATATGCCGTTGCTTTGGACAATCAGTCTAATGCCCTTTTTCTGGCGTTGATGTTTGATCGGATCGCCGGGAAAGAAATCAGTATTCCGGCACGCACCTACCCGTCTGTCCCCTGTGAAATCATCCACGCGGGTGGCCGCGTGAAATTTGATCCGGTTGAAGGTACGACCTTAAAGGGGGCTTATCCGCTAAAAGGCTCCCGCGTGTGGGATTGTGCTCTGCGTTTTACCACGGGTATGTATCAGGCCGGTACGTTAATGTGTTTGTCTTTTACCGGTCCTTCAAAACATTTAAAGCTAGGTAAAGGCGGCGCGATACTGACGGACGATTACGATGCTTATTTATGGTTCAAGCGGGCACGTTTTTCCGGCCGGAGGGAATGCGCGTATCAGTCCGATTATTTCGATATATTGGGATGGAATTTCTATATGATGCCGTCAATCGCCGCCATGGGGCTTTTATTGATGTCGGGGTTTTATGACCAAAAGGGGAACCCCAAAATCAATGAAGATATTGAATTGGAATACCCTGATTTGAGTCGTTTTCCAGTTTATCAAAATTAACTTCGGCCTGGCCGAACAACAAGGAGGAAAGTAATATGTCAAAAACAAACACAGCGTCAAATGCGAAATTGCAGTACGAAGCCGGGCAGGAGATCAGCGCGATGGCCGCAATGGTAGATTCCGGCGATCATAAAACATTCAGCACAACCGCCGCTCTTTGGTCTGGAAAAAGCGGCTACGAGCCGAAAATTTATCCCGACGGCTTAGAGACCGGCGGCGTTGTATCGCCCGGCGCGGTAAATGATAAAGTCAGCGTGGCCGCGATGACCTGTTATCTGGCCGGCGTCAAGACAACCGTTGGAGCTGATGCCGCTGTATCAGTAACCCGTCCGGCGTCCTCACCTACAGGATTAAAAAACATCAGTTCCATCACGATCAACTCTGCAGGCGCTATTGCGGTAGTTGCAGGCATCGACGCCGCGGCATTTTCCACTACACGCGGAGCGGCAGGCGGACCGCCCTTGATTCCCGTCGGATCGATTGAAATTGCGCAGGTCAAACTGTCGGCATCTACTGCCGCCCTGATTGCCTCCGCAGAAATATTCCAGGTCCCCGGGTCGTCTCAGGAACGCTATGATTATCCCGTCTGGGACGAAGATCCTTTTGCGGGAGAAATCACCCTTGCATCGGCTCTGCCTGCTATCCACGTAGGATCTCCGGCAACCTACAAGGGCGTTTATGCTGAAATTTACGAACCGGTATTCGCCGATCTGGAACCTGTCTCTGATTTTGTTGCTCCGGAAACGAGCTACAGTGTGTCGTCGTCACAGGTATATGGTGGCGTGGTCGGTTCGGATTCGGCGTCTCTCGGGCAGGGTAGTTTTAAGTGTTTTTTAAAAGACGGCGTAACGGATTCCATAGTGGCTCAGAAAGGTCAGGTTCTGTTCTTCAAGCATTTTCCGGATCGGAATAAAACCCCTTACGTTCTTTGCCAGGGCAAACTCGGCATTGCGCGGACGTGGCCGGCAGGAGACAGCATTCAGGCCGCTTGCACCATTTCCGCATCGGAAGAGGGTATCGAAGCAGCATCATAGAAAATGTGAAGAGTGGATGGTGAATAGTTTTTTCACCTTTCACTCTTCACTATTCACGGAGGGATTGTGACGTTTGATAAGAAAAAATTTATGAAAACCAGTTTTGAGCCGCGAACTCAAAAGGTTCCCGTCCCCGATTTAAAGGAATTCTTTGACGACGACGCGGAGCTATTTTGGGTAGTACGTAATCTATCCGGCCACGAATTGGGCAAGATCAATGAGGCAGAGCAACGCAATAAAGCGATATCCGCAATCCTGGACGGTATTATATCAGTGGACGCTAAGGATAAAGTGGATGCCATCAAGGCATCAATCGGATTAGGTGATAATACTCCCAGCGATATCGCCCGGCGGCTTGAAATGCTCACTATCGGCAGCGTTGATCCTGTAATCGATCACGAAATGGCCGTTAAAGTTTGTACGTATTATCCGATTGAATTTTATCAGCTGACTAATGCGATAACGCAGTTGACCGGGCAGGGAGCCCAGGTAAAAAAAAAGCAGAGCAACTCTGGAGCGACCCCGGTGTCCGAAATTCCATCGCCCTCTGCTACATGAACAAAAGTTATCTCTATGAAGTCCGTCCGGACATTATGCCCTACGGCTTCCTGAGCGATCTGGAAATGGAATTGTGGGAAAGGTACTACGAGACGTTGAAGACAAAAAAGTAATTAAAATTTAAGTAATTAAGTAACTTAACCCTTAACCATTAAATCTTAAAACTAGAGCGAATGAAATGTCCGATCTTGAGAAAACAGTTAAAATAATATTCTCCGGCGAAGATACCGATTTATCGAGATCACTCAAAAACATAACCGGCGGGATGGATAGTTTAAGTGGAATTGCCGACAAAGTATCCGCTCCTTTGGCCAAAGCGACCGATTCCGTTTTAAAGGTTGATGCCGCGCTGGCCGCGCTGGCAGTCGGCGCCATGGTTATGGCAGTCAAGGAATCATCCAACTTTAATGAAGAATTTGCTCTTATTTCAACGTCTGTGGACGCGACAGGTACCGATCTGGGAAAATATCGCGACCAGATACTGGAATACTCTCGAACGTCTGTCAAGTCAATGTCCGACATCAACGGAGCGTTATACACGGCAGCGCAGGCGGGAATTAAATATGGCGATTCTCTGGAATTTATGGGTAAAGCCGAACAACTGGCCGTCGCCAATAAGGCCAATCTGAACACAACTGTCGATTTGTTGACCGGCACGATGAATGCTTATGGTTATAAAATAAGCGATGTCGGCCACTTAAACGATGTCTTTTTCGAATCTACGTTGATCGGCAAGCAGACCATCGATGATCTTGGCCAGAGCATGGGTAATGTCGTCGGTATTGCCGCTAATTTTGGCGTCTCTTTTGAATCGTTGTCGGCCGCGATTTCTACTCTGACCGCAAAGGGCATGGAAACGTCCGAAGCAATTACCGCCGTCAAGGGCGTTATTACTACAATTGTTTCACCGTCGGCTGAAGCCGCAAAAGCTGCGGCTGACCTTGGCCTTAATTTCAGCGCGTCGGCATTAAAGGCCAGAGGATTTGAGGGAACAATTTCTGACATTATGAAAGCGACGGGCGGCAGTGCGGATAAAATGGCCGTTCTGTTTAATGAAGTTCGTGCCCTGAATGGTGTCATGCAGCTCACCGGCGACGGCATGACATTTTTCAATGATGCCCTGCAAAAAATAAATAATTCCGCTGGAGCGTCCGAAGCGGCGTATCAAAAAATGGTGCGTGCGTTTACCAATCAGAGCCAGATGTTAATCAATATCGCCAAGGTCGTTATGGTTGACGTCGGAACTAAGTTAGAGCCTATCGCTGCGGAAATTTCGTCATCATTTTCCAAAATATTAAGTGGGATTGACATTGGCATTAAGGCTGGCGCTTTCGATCCCTTATTTAAAATGATCGAGGAAGCGGGAAAAGAACTTTCGGCTTATCTCGCAGGAATAGCCAAAGTTCTGCCTGAAGCATTACAGGATTTGGATTTCAGCAAGTTAATTGATGCTTTCCGTGCTCTGGGAAGCGCAATAAGTGACTGTTTCGGCGATCTGGATTTAACCAAAGTGGAAGATCTGCATGAATTTATTCAGCAGATCATTGACGGCATTGCCGGCCTTATCCGCGTAACTGAAGGCATGGTCGAAGGTTTCCGTCCGTTTTTCACCGCGATAAAAAATTTCCTGTTGTCTGTCGCTGAATCCGACGAAGAAACTCAAAAGATGATAGGCACCATCATGTCGCTTGGCAAAATGGTGCAGGAAACCTGTTTGTATTTTGTGGTGGCTGTTCGCACGATTGACGAATTCGGCGTTAATATGAAAGGGCTATTTAATATCATTGGCGGCGGTATTCAGGTTATCTGGAATCTCATTTCCGAAATAGCCAATCTCAGCAAGATGTTCGATCTACTTGTCCAAGGGAAATTTTCCGAGATTCCGAAGCTATTTCAGAGCATGCTTGATGACGGGCGAGATATCGAGACCGGAGTCGGGAAAATCGTTACGGGCTTTGGGCAGCTCAATACTGGATCATCGGCCGCCGCTATTACGGTAGACGGCCTGAGAAAAGCACTCATAAATGTTCCAGCGGAAACAAAAGCAAAAGTCTCCGTCGATGTTCAATCCGATGAGGAATTAAAAAAGAAATTGCAAGCATCGTATGATGCGTTTAATCTAACGCTTAAAACTAAAATAGACGAACCATCACTGAAAGTGGCCGAAGGTACCATCGCCGAAAAATTTGGTGGCAACAAAATAATCCAGATTACGACTAACCTGGATGGCACAACTACAATTGAATCTATCGGCAAACTCAACGCCGCAATTCCCACTGAGAAGGTAGTTGAAATCAAGCCGGATATAACCCAGACTGAAATCTCCAAGATCAAAGAAACATCGGAAATCATCCAGAAATCAATAGAATGGAAAGCGAAGATCGATATCGCGCAGATCGAATCAGCTACTAAAATAATGGAAGCTGCATTCAAATCAGTCGATGCAACCATTGAGAACACCGGCAAAACATTAACAGACTTAACGGGTTCTTATGTTTTATTAAATCAGGCGCATCGGGGCGGCACGGCTTTTGTCGAACAACAGATCGCGGACGAAAGCAGGCGTCGTGATGAAGCGTTAAAAATGCAGAAGGATTTGCTTGACGCACAGATAAAAAATTTAAACGCGCGGACAAATGCCATGAAATCCGGCCAGGCTATGATCCAGATTGACGGAAAAGGCCTCCAGCCACAACTGGAAGCGTTTATGTTTGAGATATTAAAATCAATACAGGTCCGGGCTAACGCGGAAGGTGCCCAGTTCCTGGTTGGAATGTGATAAGATAATTATTTTGGGAGTGCATTATGATCGCAATATCAACAAACATTTTTGATTTGAACGGAACACGTATTTTTCCACAGAAAACAAACGAAAATTTAAGATGGTCGCGCCGTGTATCCCGAACGGCTACGCTCGACGGAGGAGTATCTATATACGATACGGGTTACGCTCCCGGAGATCGTGATATCATTGTACGGGTGCGGGAAGCATCGAGAGAAGTTGCGGACTGGATGGCGTATATTTTAAAGACATACAATAAAATAATAGTCTCCACCGTTGAATCCGTTTTTGAAGGCGTACCGGCTGAATCTTATGTTGATTATGATGGAGCCGCCGTTATGACAATTAATATTACTAAAGATATCGGAGGTTAATTATGGCTAGCTCATTAATACTATACAATCAATTGATGGATTACATTTGTAAGGGGCTGATCGATCTTAGTATCGATCAGGTGAAATTGATGCTTGTAACGTCCGATTACACCCCGGATCCGACACACGATGTTCTGGCCGATGTCCAAGCCAGCCCGGATCCGGAAGTTGTCGCGATTGCCAGCCCGGATAATGGATATATCGCCGGCGGAAAAGCTCTAACCAATCAGTCTGTCGTCCTGTCGGATTCTCCTGCGGCGGAAACATTTGATGCCAATGATGTGACATGGACGGCGCTTACCGCGACTTTCCGGTATGGGATTTTGTATGTCAATAAGACGATATCTTCTCCAGCGATCGTCAATCCGCTGTTAGGTTGCATTACATTTGATACAGCTCCAGCAGATATAGTAATCAACGGCGTCGATTATACGGTGCAATGGAACATAAGTGGCATATTTACGCTAACTAAATTATAAATTTTACATATGGATTGGACAACATGTCGCAGGAATTGATTCTTAATTTTGATGGCACGGACGGCTCTACTGATTTTTATGAAGAGTCCAACAATCTGATTCCATATGACGCTCAAAACTGTGAGATCGATACCTCCTGGTCAAAATTCGGCTCAGGTTCTTTGCTTGTTGGCGCAACGCCTTCTATAAATTCTGGTCTTGTATATTCCGTTTCAGCGATTACAGGGAATTTAACGATACATGGATTTGTCCGTCCGGATATTACGGACTCATCAGGTACTTCATGTTTCCTGGGGTTGCAAGGGGCTCAGGCTGCGGTTGCGTTCGGCCATAATGTCACCGGAACCGGAACCGTATTATTTGTATATGATGAGGTTCATTCTGTTAACCAGTCCGTAAGCATTGCGGATTTGTCAGTCGGAACGGAGATACATGCAGCCATTGTTGTAAAAGATTTATCTATTATGTTGTTTATCGGTGGGGCAAAGGTGGCCACGATTACGCTTTCCGACGCATTGCCGGAAATTAATTCTGCCGGGGTGACGTCGGCAAGCGGGGATCAGTATCACGTCGACGCAATTGAGGTTGTAGGATCTGCTCTGTGGGATGACGATTTTACGCCTCCGACAATTCCGCCGGCATTGTCCGGATCAAGAGCAATCATCCCGCTAGCGCAGATTGGATTGTCCGGGAAATCTCCGCATTATAATGTTTATTGCATTCCGTCCGCATCGATCGGGTTGGCGGCATTCACTCCATATCGATATAACGACATTCCCGCCGCCGGAATGTCCATCTCGCCGCTTATTCCGTTGTTCGGCTCTGGGCCTTATCCGATACCGATTACATCGATGGCCGTTGCTGCACGGAATCCTTCATACGTTTGGACTCCGCTGATATCGGACATGTATAAAATGCAGGTTGTTTATTTGTGCGTTTTAACCGGAGATGCCGACGGCTTTGACGATCTGGAAATTCCAATATCTTCGTTCCAGTCGGTCATGCGCGACGGGGATCCGTCATATTTAGCCTGCGTCATTCCGAATTCAATAGCTTACGTAGAGGCGATTTCCGTCCGGACAAACGGCGATATCATAGTCAAAAAGGGGTATAAATACGCCGATGGAACGATCAACGCCGAAGAAATCTGCCGCGGAGAGTATGAAAGTCTTCAAATCATGAGGGGAGCGCGGAGCGATTCGGCTATTATAACCGGCCACAAAACGATTTCATCCACTGCGGCCAAATACAGAGAACTGACAAAGGTGTCCTATTACGGGTTGCAAGCAGACGGAAAGCGGACATATCGCGCTGATCCGGATCTTTTTCTGCGTGTTGGTGATCTGGCGACCTATAATAATGATGTTATTATCGTCGGGCAGATATCGTATATTGTCAACAAGAATCAAACAATTATGCAGGTAACCGAAGCGTGATACAATGGGTAAAGCAAATATTATATCAGGCGGTCCCAATGGCCTCTACAATATCGAATTAGTTAAATATACATCCAAAATTACAGAAAAAATTGCCACAATAACCGCCAGGCTTGCTATTTTAGAAAAAGCAATCTCCGACGCCCTCATTTTAAAAAACAATGCAGAAGTAAGTTTAGAAGAGAAAAAAACGGCATTTGACTATGCCGTCGCGAGTTATGCATTAAAATTAATAGAAAAGGAAGCGGTAAATTTAGCTCTTTCTGAATTTATTAAAGCTCAATCAGAATATTCGTCCGCAAAAATTAATTATTCGATTCTTCTTCAAGAAAAAGAATCGAAAACGAAGGAAAAAACACTTCTACAGGCGGCACTGGTTACGGAAATGCGGGCGGGAATCTGGTGCGCCGATTATACAATTGATCTGGCTGCCGGCGAGGAAGTCGGCACGATAGAAATCAACGGAGAAAGCAAACAATTGCTGATATATCCTGCAGGAGATTATGATAATCTTCCAGGGTCTTTATTGCAAAAAACTCAGGCATCGTCCACGTCCGGAATATTTTACAACCTAGCCATCATGGCCGGGTGGCAAAAATGGAAACCGACATATCGCGTCGGTGAAATAAAAACATTGTACGATAATGATCGTTGCGATGTTTGCATTGATGAAGCGACAAGTTCCATCCAGGGATTGAAAATCAATCAGAATGCTCCGAGATGTCAACAGGATCTTGGTGAGTTGTCCAGTGGGTTTTCATTATTTTGCGATCAGAATCCCAATGATCCCATTGCCACAAACACGGACGACACAAGCATACCGTGGTCGCAGCAGCTTATGGCGGATATGGCCGAAATCAACAGTGCAGTCAATAATGGCCACGCTTACGCGAAAGATATCGATCAATATGGAACGCCTGAAAAGTGGACGTATCTGAATGATGGCCAGTCCGGAGATTGCGAGGATTTTGCGTTAACAAAACTCAAAAAAATGCTCAACAAGGGATATCCGGTCAGCGCAGTCAAAATAGTGACTTGTAAGACACCATCGGGAGAAGGCCACGCTTATCTGGTCGTCCAGACGGACAATGGAGACTACGGTCTCGATCTTAATTATTCGCTTCCGATGATTGACGGAAATTTACCGTATATAAACAAGACGCGGCAAACCGGTAAAAACTGGTCCCGTTTTGGAGTCTGTCTTTCTTCCGTGCCGATTGAATATATGGACGGCATAAACGGTGCCGCATTTGTGGCCGGAGACCGTGTAGTCGTAGAATTCATTAATCAAAATTGGAATCAGCCGAAAGTCATTGGATTTGAGAGTAATCCCCGCTTGGGGGCGTTTTTATACGGGAACATTCAATGCCAGGATATATATTCTGTGGGAACGGAACATTTTAGAAAATATAAATTGAACGGAGAATTCAAGGCCGATGTCCCCATCAATTTAACGTATACAAGTAAAATTCAGGTAACGCTCGACAGATCAGAAATAGCCGTGTTGGACCACTCTATGTCAGATCTAAATCTCACATTCTACAAGAACGAGAACGACGGAACATACGAACAATCACGGCAAACACTCATACCCGTGTGGCAGGGAGATATTGCCGCTTATTTTGCTTCCTATGGTTACACACAAGCGCAAACATCATTCAGTTCCTTTGGGAAGCCCTGTTTTGGATATTCCGCCGACTTGATATACATTCCGTGCGTTGTGTCCGCCGGTTCTTTAACGGTTAGATACGTGGCCGGATTCCTGCAGGTTAATATTAATACGGGTATTATAATTGGATATTCTTTTTGGTCTTATCAATGGTTCTGGCCAGGCTCTGTTCCGCCCAGCCCCCGAGAAATTATCAGATATCAGAATAACTTTATGCTGGTCGATCTTAAATATAATTGGGATGGAATCATTGTTAAAATGTTAGATAGCAGCTGGAATGTTTTAGGAATAATGTCTATGCTGGCTGGAGATGATGCGTATAGCGTTCTAGCTATTGATGATATCATCTATGTTGCTGTTGTGAACGGTTCGAATGCTCCATTTTCCTTTAAAATTTACGCTTACGATATGACGGCGGAAGACAAATTTGCTGTGGTAAAAAAGCTCACATTAATAGAAGGCCAGTATTACCCATATGAATTCAAACTTGTAAATTTGGGCGGCAAGATCGGGGCATTGATATCGACTGGATGGGATACTATAGATCTCAAAATGTATACAGCGTCGGTTGTTAATAAAACATCGAGTCCATTGCAATATACTGGTTTGCAATTAATAAAATCTGTTGAACTGGAATCCGATGCATGGCAAGTTATTGGATATGATTTTACCGTGGGATGAGCGGGACAAAATGTAGATGTTCGTAGATGTTGCTTGATTTTAGTTGATGATGTAAGTAGTTGATTTTATGGCTGGGGAAACAGGATTCGAACCTATATAAACGGAGTCAGAGTCCAAAAATAATCATTAATATTATTCAATATTTTGCCTATTGTGTAGATGTCGGAAATTTTAAAAACGTACAAACATCTTTTAACATCGTGTATATAAGTGTAGATGTCGTTTCCTGCATTACCGGCTTGCCCTCTGCATTTGATCAAACATGTCCTTTGTGGCGTTTCGGATATCATCCGTTACGACATGCGTGTATAGCTGGGTTGTTTCAATGTCCTCATGCCCGAGCATGATCTGGATTGTGCGCAAATTTTTGCCGGCGGCTAGCATGTGCGTCGCGATGGAATGCCGGAACATGTGCGGGCCAATGCGCCTTTTTAGTCCCGCTGATTTTGCTATCCGATAGACGGCGGCTCGAGGGTATGCAATCGGCCGGCCGGTTCTCTTACTCAAGAAAATGTAATCGTCCGGATTTCCTTTTTTTAATTTTTTCAGCGCCTGAGCCAGCCATTTATTCAGAGCGCCGATCTTATCAGACCCGCCCTTCTGGACCGCCCTGACTGTTTTATTTTCGCGGTCGATATCACACCATCGCAAATATTTAACTTCGGATAACCGAAATCCCAGCGTATAACAGCAAAGAAAAAATGCCAGATAGAAGGGTTCCTTCTTCGCCGCTTTCATAAACTTTTCGACTTCGGCCGGCGATAAGACAACCGGCTTGGGACGATCATAGGGTAGCATATCAATTTCGGGTTTGACATCGATGCCCTTCTTTTTCCGGCACCAGGTACAAAACGACAGCATATAAGTGAGCTCTTTATTGATTGTCCGATTTTTTACGTCCGTTCCTTTTGACGTTTTTTGTTTACTGCGCGTGAGTTGATATTTAATTGCGGTATGCTTGTCGAAATGGATGACGGCCATAGGGCCGATGATCCTGGACACGATATTAAGCGTCTGTTCGCGTTCACGGAATGATTTTTTTTGCCTGTCCGGGTGGACATTGGATCGGTGCTGGAGACGATAGTCCTCCATATATTCGGGGATGAGTTCGTCGATCGTCGCGGAGTATTGCGATATGTCCCGCGTCAACTCCGGCTGGCGCCGCTCTCTGATCGCCAGTTTTGTTTCTTTGTCGATTTCTCTCGCGTCGCCCAGAGTTTGAATAGCATCATCCAGATATCGCTGGCAGCGCTTGCCTTTGCGACCATCCGGCCAATAATCAAGGATAAAACGCAGTTCAGCGGATCCGCACGATAGGCAGGGCCCTACGTCTGTTTTCCGGCGCGCCTTGCATGATTTGCATTTGATGATTATGGCCATTACTTAAAAATGCCAGTCAAGTATCATTGCTTTTTATTTTTGAGGATTAATAACATCTATCCAGGCAAAGATTGTAGCTACGCATACAGCCGTATATGCAATTTTCTTTTTTATGACCACTTCTGTCTAATGGACAATCCGATTCGCATGTATCGCGATCTATGGAACATTCGCGCTTGCAGGAATCGTTTGCGCTTGCTACGATAATTTGTTCTTCAGTTTGGAGCGCACCTCCCTTATCATTCCCAGTGGAAAGTTCTCCGGCAAAAACAGAAGAAGTTAAAACAAAAAGAATAAGAACTGCAAAAACGATTTTTTTCATAGCACCCTCCTCAATTAATTTTTAATATTTTTTACATTCCTTGTATTCAAAGACTATAGTCATTATTCAGCTCTGTAATTTTTCAAACCGTGTCTGGGAGTCCATAATTTTATACCTTGAAAAATGAACATTGCAGTACCTCCAAACATTCCAGGAGAATCAATAACAGTGACATCTAAACCTTCTTTTAAGATTACACACTTGCCGGTTCTTATATAAGCATTAAAACTGTCCCTGTCTTTAGACACTGCGAATTGCTGCATTTCTTGCAGCGATTCTTTGTTGAAACAAGCAACAGCATCCTTGACTGTTGTGGCCTTTAGCGCCATGGCCGGAGTAGGAAAAAATAAAATAATGACTACAAATAAAGATAAAATTCTTTTCATGTTGGGAAACTCCTTAAAATATTTGCCATGGATGGTAGACTGTGCATGATCCAACCCGTTCTTTCCATGGTTTGGCCAACTTTACTATGATCCGCTTACCACTTTTGGAAGCCTTTCTTCAATCAGTTTTACGTGTTCTTCCAGATCATCTATTCTTTTACTTGCTACGGCTAGTTGCGCTTCGCAGGTGACGGCGGTGTGAAATGCTTCGATGTTGGACCTGAGCGCGTGACTAAAAATCGTGGGAGACTCTAGCACAGCGGCAGTTTTGGAAAGAAGTTCTGATATTCTGGGCGCAGTGGAATTTGCGTTGTAGGGCGTTTGTGGTTCGGCGACTCCATCGCTGGATTTCATGCTTCCTTCGCCTGTTTTTAACCAATCGTAACTTATATCCCGGCGAAATGACTCTTTTTCAATTAATTTTGTTAATGTACCCCGTCGTTTCCTAGATGAAAAATCTTCCGGTGAAATCTTAAAAATATCAGCTAGTTGCCTTTGCGTTGTGCAATTAAAGGCAGTCATTGAACGTTCAATTATCAAGTCAATATTAATTTTTTTGTCCATATTGTTAATTTTTTACTTGACAATATTAACTAAACAGTCTATTTACGAATCAAACAAAACAATAGAAAAGGTTTATCATTTTAAAACGCAAAGCAATATGAAAAGTATAAATCAAAATCCATATTATATCAATCGAAAAAAAATACTCTACGACATGCGCTACACATGCGCCCGCTTGGCCCGGGATATTTCTCTGACGCCAACAACAGTCGGAAAATCCATTAAAGGGAAAAGTGAATCTTTGAGGACGAACCGGCTTATCGCAAATAAGTTGGGCGTTTCTTTGGTCACATTCTGGCCGGAACTGTATGGCGATCAAACGACTGAACCCGCTGAAAATATTGTGCATCATGATGTTGGCGACCTTTCGCAACGTTTTTAATTTTTTTTACCAAAAAAGGGGCATTACACTCAAGTACACTTAGTTTAAGGAGGTTTAATCCGTGAATCATAAAGATGATTTTTTGTTTTACGAAAGCATAGAAGATGCACTGGATAAATCAATTATTACATCCGGAAAAAGTAAAAAAGAAATAGCCTCTGTATTATATCCTGATTGTCAGATCGAGACGGCAAAATCACGTCTCTCCCGCGCGTTATCCCCTGAACACACAGATGTAAATATATCCACCGGACACATGAAAGTCATCATGAAAGAGACTCGGCCGGAGGATGTTATTTATTGTCTCTGCGATGAATTCGGTTTTGAACGTCCCAACAAAAAAACTTCCGATACAATTAAAAAAGATATTCAGGCGGAATTTCATGAAATCAACAGCCGCCTCAAAATATTAATCAGACAGCTTCCGGCGCTGGAGGAGGACGTAAAGTAATGGCATTGGAACAGAGAACTAACTATTGCAGTAAGAAAGGAAAGTGCACTGCGGCATCGAAAAAAACGGACATCATCTGTAGATTTTTTCTTCGGGCCTGTCACGGGCATTGTTCTTATTTGGCGTGGGAAGATTCCTGTATGTCCCTATTCGCCATCGCGGCCGCAAAGGAAGATAATAAATGACACAGCGAGATAAAAAAGAAATTCAACTTAGGTTGGATAACATGGAGCGTTTGATTCGGGAAATGCACGCTAAGGTTATGACCGGTGGCGATACTCCATTGCAGTCCGGCGATCCGGCATTCCGCGTTGCCGCCCGTGAGTTTTTACGCGGCAACAAAGAGCCCATGAAGGCCCTGGGCAAACGAAGGATGGCTTCATGACAAAAACAATGGTTATTGGAAATAAAAAAGCGGTCAAGAAAATTAACAAAGAAATGTCCGCTACGTCAGCGATGAGCCAATATAAGGTAGAAATATTCAATCATAATTGCTGGTGTCATGTCGCATGGCGCAAGAATGAACTGAGTTCCCAAGTCATGGCAGATGTTTTAAAAAACTCGCGCAAGAAATCAACGCGCGTAATATTCGAAGGAAAAATAATTCATAGTTATGAGGCGAAAAATGGAAGAAATAAATGAGTTTGAAGATCCTGTCGATCGCCACCTTTCTTTTATCGATTTTGCAAATGATGCGATCTGGGCATTGAAACGTTTGATCCCCATGTATGCGGTAGTTATTAGCGGAGGATGTTATTATGCCGGCAGAAAAGTGGGGGAACCGGGATCGCCGGAATTTATTGAAGCTCTGGAGAGAGCAAAGGAACGCTTCACCGATCCGAATTATAAACAGCATAATGGAGCACAGAAAAAGAAAATAATAGAAGAACAGAACAAAATCAAGAAACTTTCTCCGAAAAAAATCAAAGAAGCAAAAACTCACGTCAAGGCTATGGTCATAAAGCATAACGGCGGAGATCCGGATACCGCCGGTATTGTTGCGGAGATCGACATGAAGATCGAATATCACCAGGGCATGATCGGAAAACTTAAACAGGCCAAGAACGTATTATCTTAACAACTAAAACTTAACATCACTCCTTTAATGGAAAGGTAGGAGTAGATTGTGCTTAAAAGAATAATAGATATTCTTCCATTAAGAAATCAGTGCACGGAGATTGTACGTACGCTGGTTTTCATTACGGGCAGCGTTTTTCGCCACCCCGCCTCCCCTATTAATAAAATCAAATCAAATATCAATTTCCATCCCCACGTGAAGCGCATTTTTATTAAAATAACAGCGGGTCCTTTCCAGCGGCCGTTTCCATACGGGTTGTAAAACCGCAACAATTCACTACTTTTGATATTTTAACTTGGCGGAAAAATGGAATCAATTCAAAACACTGCAATGAAAGCTGAGAGTAAAGATGGACATGATGGAATTGGATCGTTCGCACTGAGAGACATTATGTGTTCGTTTGATGCTGATTTTTTGGCGGAAGATCATTGCCGTGCATGGATCATGGGAATATTACATCAAGATAAATCGCGATGCCCGGAATGTGGGGCTGATATTTTCCGCCGCCTATTGCCAAGTTTTTGGATGGGCAAGCGGATTAGATGCCGAAACTGCGGAAAGTATTTTACTGCGCTGACAGGCACGTTTTTGTCCGGGTGTCACTTTGACTTTCGGGAAATTATTTTGCTGGCGTTCATGCTGGCTGTGAGCGTCGATGATAAGCAGATCGCGGCGACGTTGAAGATCAGCGCGGAGAGTGTCAGACTCTGGCGTCATCGATTCGAGGCGATCGAACAATCAAAGCAAATAGGATCCGGAGACTGAAAGAAATCTATCGATGAGTTCGGACATGTTCAACCTATTGTCTGGAATATCAGGACGGGAAATATCATTTAAAGGGACGCGTGTAAATGGCAAAGAAAAAGACAGACAGACAAGATTCCTGGAGTGTGGCGGACGTTGTTCGTCGGGCCCAGATGCTGAGCAAGGTGCTGCCTAAAAAATCTATGGAAGAAGCCAAGCTTAAAAATCTACTCGATGTTGCCAATGAACAGGATCAGGTCAAAATAAAAGTCCTGTATAACGTCGTCATCAAGGGAGTCAATGAGTACAATAAAAATTCATCGCAGACAAAATTAAAGAACTGGAGAGCGGCCGAGAAAGAACTCGACGCCCACATCGATAAACTCTGGGTGAAATATATCGATCGTGAACGCACATTTCCGAACCTGCTGGCTGTTATCAAATATTTAAAAGAGCAAAACTGGAAGATAGAAAAGTCACGCGCTTATTTCGATCGTAAAGAAGGAAAAATAAAACCTCAGAAAAACGGTACCTATCCTCTTAGTGACATCGAAAAATACGCGGCGGAACATTTAACATTAGCCGATGGAAGCAAGCCCGGAGCCGCTCTGGAAAAAATCCAGTCCGAAAAAGCGCAGTTCGAACTAGATATGGCCGAACAGAAATTAAAGCATCTGCGATTTAGGAATGATCTGGCCTCAGGAATGTACGTTTTTAAGGAATCCTTTGAACAGGAACTGACCAAGCGGGCGGCGTTTTTAAAATCGGATATTGAAAATTTTATTCGGGCATTTGCGGAAAAGACCGTTGCCTTAGTAGGCGGAGATCCGGCGAAGGCTCCTCTGCTGATCGATTTTCAGACGGATGCCGCTGCCGGCTGGCTGGACCGCTATTCAAGCGATAAAGAATTCACGGTACCGGCGCCGGCAGCCATGGCCATGGTGATGGATGATAAAGATTTTACAGAACATGAAGAGGATTAAAGATTTAAGTAATTAAGGTTCAAGTGTCATTCCCGTCCCGCATACGCGGGATTTTACTCCGGCGGGAATCCAGGAGCAATATATGACGCAGAAGGAAATCGATTGGTTGAATAAATTAGAAAAGGAAGTGGATAAAAACTGGGACTCATTGACCAAGTGGGAGAAAACTTTTACCGAAAATTTATTATTGCGCTTCCGGAAATACGGCATCAAAACTATTATCAGTAAAAGGGAATGGGCAATAATTACCGAGATATCGGATAAGGCAATAATGTAATGAACAACGAAAACAAAATTCAAGAAGAACTCCGCCGGCGCGAAGAAGAATTCTCTACTGACGACATCCGCCGGCAGGTACAGGAGCGCGTCACCGAAGAAAAGCAAAACGCTCAGGCTGAGGAAGAAAAGCAGATAATTGACAGTAAATTTATCGGCCAGTGTCTTTTTTCTAATTCGATCGGTGACGGCCGTTTATACGCGGCGCTTTTCCGTGATCAATTCCTATTTGTCAAAAATACCCAAGAATGGATGGAGTGGACCGGCCACATCTGGCAACGCGACAAAATGAATCGATCGCTGGCCGCCGTCGAAAAGATCGCTGAAACATACCTGGACGAGTATAAAAAAATATCCGGTCAGATTACTGATCTAATAAAAAGTGGTGATGAAAAAGACGAAGTAAAAAAGCTTACCAAAAAGCAGGAAAAAATATTAGAGCGCGTCCGGCAGCTCCGCGGCGACAATCGCCGGACCGCCTGTCTCAAATTTGCACACACCATAGAAAATCCGATCGCTATTGCCGGCGAAGAGTTCGACGATAAGCCGATGCTCTTCCCATGCGCCAACGGCGTGATAGATCTGGAGACGGGTAAATTCAAAGCCGGACGGCCGAGTGATTATTTATCATTAGGCAGTCCGGTCGAATGGACCGGCAGCGATACGCCGGCGCCGCTCTGGGAAAAATCCTTGCGCGAGATCTTCAATTGCGATCGTGAAGGCGACGATCAATCCATTATAGAATATATCGATCGCCTTTTCGGCTATGCCATGACCGGCCTGGTTATAGAAAAAGTTTTCCCGGTACTTTACGGCAAGACCGGATGGAACGGCCGCAGCTTGATAGTCGAAACAATCAGCTACGTTCTGGGCGCTCTGGCCGGATCCATTCCGTCCGAAATGTTACTGAGCCAGAAATTCAGCAAATCATCATCCGGACCGAGCCCGGACATTATGAGCTTGAAGGGTATACGCATGGCTTTCGCGTCCGAAATAGACGAAGGCCAGCGATTCAGCGCGGCCAAAATCAAATGGCTTACTGGAAAAGATGAACTTACCGGTCGCAGTCCACACGATAAATATCCGACGCGCTTCATTCCCACACATAAACTTTTTGTCATGACAAACTCACAGCCGACCGCCCCTCCGGATGACAAGGCTTTCTGGGAACGCATACATCTAATCCCTTTCACAATCAGTTTCGTCAACCGTGATCCGCAGGAATCCTATGAGCGTCGGGCAAAGCTTAACCTGGATAAAGAAATTAAAAGAGAAGCCTCCGGGATCCTGGCCTGGCTGGTTCGCGGCTGTTTGAATTGGCAGCGCGATGGATTAAAGCCGCCGTCCGCCGTCACAGAGGCGACCGAGCGATATCGCCAGGACGAAGACATGCTGGCAGATTGGATCCATGAATGTTGTTTAAGAGAGCCGGGAGCTAAGGATAAGGCAGCTAAACTATACGCATCGTTCGTCGCCTGGTATCACGCCAATATCGGCAAGAACGAGCCATCGGGCACATGGTTCGGCAAGCAACTGAGTAAAAAATTCGACAAGCACAAATCAGAGGGTTGCATCATGTATCGCGGCGTCGCTCTTATTTGCTCGCAGGGAGAGATTGAGGCTTAACTTTATGAATCAATATTATTTTAAATATTTATCAAAGAACAAAAAAACAGCTTCAAACCGTCCAACCATCACCGAATCGCAGGGAGGGTTTAAAAAATCGGCTGGATTTTTCCCGGCATTTGTATCTTACCGATTTATAACAGGGATTTCCGTTGACAGTTTGGATAGAATTGTAACATCAAGGGAGGCTGGACGGCTCAGCCTAGAAAACTTTCCTAGTGGTTTTATCTAAAAACACTAGACAATATATATAGGGCACGACTATCCAAACCATCCCCGGCGACGGGGTATATATAAAATAAATATAAATAAATGAATGATAATAAATAGATATAAAAAAAAGAAAAAAGGGAGGGTTTAAAAAATAACCTCACAAGACAAAATCGAAATAGCATTAAGATCAGGAATGCTTGCTAGTGAAGTCCTTGAATTGCAAAAAGCGACGACGAAATTAACGGCCAAACTAATAATCGCGCAAGCCGTTAATAGTCTAATGGAATTGGATAAAAAAATAAAATCATTGCCGGAAGATTAAATGAATACTTACGACCTGGCCGCTAAAAAAGTAACGCTGAAAAAAGTGTCATCCACGCACGGTGGCGAATATGCCGGACCATGCCCGGCGTGCGGTGGAAATGATCGCTTTAGAGTCTGGCCGGATCAATATCAAGGTAAAGGCGGATATTGGTGCCGGTCATGTGGCAAGGTCGGAGATAACATCCAATTTTTAATAGACTTTGAAGGTATGGATTTCAAGGCCGCGTGCGCTTACCTTAATATCACAATCGATCAACATCAAATGGAACGTCCGACCACGCCAGTCAAACAAGAATTTACTCCGGTGAAACATCAAATACCGGCTGATCTCTGGCAGGAAAAGGCCGAAAATTTTATCACCTGTGCCCAGCAACGTCTGGGAGAAAACGTGGAAGTAGTCAAATGGCTGGCTGCCCGCGGCATTAATGCCGAAGCCGCCGTGACAGCGCGCCTGGGATGGAATCCCGGCGAAGACGGTAAAGATATTTTCCGCCCTCGTACAGCGTGGGGATTACCTGACCTAAAAAAAGAAAATGGGCGGTCGCGAATGTTATGGATCCCACAGGGACTTATAATACCATACAGCGTTGACGGAATCATCCAGCGCATCCGCGTCCGCCGTCCGGAAGAACATCGAACAAAGGAAAATCCATATCCGTACTACGTCGTACCGGGATCATCTATGGCCACAATGATCATAGGCGCTGAGCGTCGGGCCTTTGTCATTATTGAAAGCGAACTGGATGGCATAGCTTGCGCGGCCGCTCAGGATCTAGCCGGGTCCGTTTCACTGGGAACCTTAGAAGGAAAACCGGACGCCGCCGCTTACGCGATATTAAAAGGCGCGCTCCAGATCTTAAACGCGCTGGACTATGGCGATAAAGGCGGCGGGAAAAAAGCCGCAGAGCGGGCAATGAAGTGGTGGCTCGATAACTTTTCAGACCGTTGCGATCGCTGGCCCGTACCAAAGGGAAAGGATCCCGGCGAAGCATTCCAAATGGGGATAGACCTTGAACAGTGGATTGAAGCGGGGCTGCCGCCAGTTGTAACAATGTTACGACGTGAAACGTTAAATGTGAAGGGTGAAACGAAAGAGGCAAAACATAAAACGTCAAGCGTGAAAAGTGAAAAAGACTCCTCACCCTTGAGGGGGGAGGATAAAGGTGGGGGTGAAAACATACCGCCCGAAGGCACCCCTACCCTTTTAGCTGAACTATACAAACTTTTGCGCGACAATCCGGCCGTTAAGATCATCAACACGCCGGACCGCTTCACCGTGCTGCGCAATGATCGTTACGTCGGCGGACGCATCAATGAACTAGTGATGAGACCGGGCGAAGTCAATGATTATTTATTGAGTCATCCGGACCAGGAAATAACCTGGGTGAACCTATTAAATATGAATGGTGAAGGGTGAAATGAGCCAACTATGCCCTAAGTGTGAATCGAATAACGTCTATTTTGACGACGGCAGGAATGCCTGTCGAAAATGCGGGGAGCGTTGGCCGTTGAAAGTCGTAATCGTTAAAAACATTCCGGTGCCATGCGCTGCGCCTCAGCCAGTAGAGCCGGACAAATTTTCAAAGGAGAGAGAATATATGAAAAACAAACTTAATGATTTGAACAATCATTTATTTGAGCAACTGGAGCGCCTAAATACAACCGATCTGAAAGGCGAAAAATTAACAGAAGAGATAGAACGATCAAAAGCAGTTACTTCCGTAGCTCACGAAATCATCCTGAATGGAAAACTTACACTGGATGCGATGGTGGCCATTAAGGAAAAAGGAATAAATAATTTATTACCGGGCATGATCGGGCTGGAAAAAACTACATTGGACATCGCTAAAAAATGAAACGGACATATACAAAAAAACAAATAGATTATTTACGTACTGGATATGCAAAGATGGGCATTCCCGAACTTACCCGTGCCTTTAATAAAAAATTCAAAATGAATAAAACCAATGGTGCCATTAAGTGCGCCATAAGCAATCGTAAAATAACCTGCGGACGTACAAAAGGTGAACTTAACAAAGGCCGTTTTAAGATACTGATAATCAACGCCCCGTTACAAATTAAATTTTTAAAAAAGAATTACCCTTTATACAGTCGGAAAGAATTGGTCGCCAGATTTAATAAGCGATTTAATACCACCCTAACGGATCAACAGGTTATATCGTTTATTAATAGGCACAATATCAGGTCCGGGCGCACCGGTCGTTTTGAGAAGTGCCACGTTCCGGCGAATAAAGGGGTGAAAGGTATCCATCTAAGCCCAACAACAGAATTTAAAAAAGGTCATACGCCAGCCAACACCAGGCCGCTTGGATCTGAGCGCGTTGATAACAAGGACGGATATATTCACATCAAAATAGAAGAAGCGAATCCCTACACCAAAGCACAAACCCGATTCAAGCAAAAACATGTTGTTCTTTGGGAGCGTAAGCATGGACCGGTTCCTAAAGGTTTTGCCGTCATATTCAAAAACAGTGATAGAAAAAATTGTGTTGATGAAAATCTGGAACTGGTCAGCCGTGCCGAACTGGCCAGGCTAAATCAATTAAAATATAGCGAAGCGCATCCGGAAAGTAAACCGGTACTACTGACGCTGGCAAAACTGAAAACAAAAATTTTTAGCTTACAAAATAAAAATTCAAATTCCGCTGCTGAGAAGCAGCGGCACAATAAATGACAAATTTTAAAAGGAGAAAAACCTATGCAGAAGGATGAAAAGAAATACTGGGAAGTATGCCTAGCCGATTTGGCGTCGAATCCGAACAACCCGCGCAAGAATTTTAGCGGGCCGAAGTTTAAAGAGATGATCGCATCGATCAAAAAAGTCGGTGTCATCGAGCCGATTCTGATCCGGCCGGTAAAGGGCAAAACGCCTTATGAAATCATCGCGGGCGAACGGCGCTGGAGAGCGAGTTGTGACATTGCCAGAGGAAACGGCGGATTAAAAAAGAACACCATCCCGGCCATCGTCCGCGATATTAGCGATGATGAAGCATTCGATCTCATGACCATTGAGAATTTACAACGCGAAGATCTCACGGAACTTGAAGAGGCACAGAGTTTTAAAACCTACCTGGATAAAAAAGGAAAAGAAGCGCTTCCCGAACTGGCCGAACGAACCGGAATAAAACCGTCGTACATCCATCGCCGCGTTGCTGTTATGGAGTTACCGAAAGAAGTATTAGAAGCGTGGGAACAGGGCAAGATTAAATACGGACATTGCGAACAATTGGTAAAAGTCGCCGATAAAAATAAAATGCTCGAACTATTTAAGAAAGTCATTGAAAGCGCAAATTTTTATCCGATGACTGTCAAAGATTTGAAAAATAAAATTGAGAATGATGCTATCAAACTTTCCGTTGCAAAATTCGATATCGAAAAAGCCGGGTGCAAAAAATGCCAATCCAACAGCGACGTCCAGCGAAAACTATTTGACGAAGAAATCGGGAAAAGTCTATGTCTGGATCCGAAATGCTTCAAGCAGAAGCAGAACAACTGGTTTATGGCAAACTGGAAAAAGGAATTCGGAGAAAAAAACGGGACTAACGGATTACGTTTCTCCGGTGGTGTTGATTACAACAAGAAGCATGATTTTGAATCTTATACCGGCAAACCCGGCGCCAAATGCAAAGAGTGTCAGTTTTTTGTGTCCTTCATCAATGTCGAAGGTGAAATACGACAGAAGCAATCATGCGTCGGCGATAAGTCCTGTTACAATGTAATCATCGCCGCGGGAAAACAGGAAGCAAAGAGGAAAGAAGCCGCAAGACAAAGTAAAAATATTGATGCGCAGATTGATGAACAGGAAAACACCGGTGAAGAAATGGAAGTCGCGCGCGTTGCCTGGCACGGCGGATTCTTTATCGAAGAATTCTACAAAACCGCAATTCCTGAACGTATGGCCGCGCTGAATATCTGCAGGGAAGCAAGCAACCCGGACCATCAATACATGGCACTGCGCTTTTCCCTGATATCTCTCATGATTGCCAATGATGGATTGAGAAAAGAATTTTTAGTCCGTTGGATACCTGATAAATACCACCTCGACGAAGATGGAAATATTGTTGATCGGAAAAATAAAAACGTTTCTTTTTGGGATATGACGCCGGACAAGATATGGGGTCGCCTGTTATTTATGAAAGGCGATGAGCTTGTCCAGGCGCATAAAGAAGCGGCCGGACAGGCGATCCTCCAACAGAATAAAACACAGGCCAGTATGCGTCATTTCGTGGCCATGCACCTGGGAATCGACCTGGCCAAAGAGTGGAGAATCACAAAAGATTATCTCGATAAAAAAACCACAAAGGAATGCCTGGACCTTATCGATCGCCTTCGAATCGCAACTGACGAAAAGGCGCTTACCTACCTGCACGAAACGCTGAATAAGAAGCGCGGCAAATTTAACACCTGCAAAAAAGCGGAACTGGTTTCCCTCATCATGGAATCCGGCGTCGATCTGTCCGGCAGAGTTCCGGCTGAGATTTTGAATGCGGCGAAGGAAATGGAAAAGACAGAGGAAAACAATGACTAAAATATTTCCAACGACGATTATTGTTATCAGCATTGTCGCGGGGATCGTGTATGTGGTCAAGGGCGATGTCCGGCATGCCTGTTATTGGTTCGCCGCGGCCGTGCTGAATATTTCAGTCACGTTTTAAGATTTAAGATTTAAGTAATTAAGGGGAATAAAAATGAAAGGATTACCATTTTGTGCGGATATGATGCGGGCGTGGCTAGGCGATAGAAAAAATGTTACCCGGCGTTTGATAAATCCGCAGCCATCGGAACCGTGTTTGCATTCATATCAACATCCCACAGAAAAATGGTGGACGTTCGGAGATAATACAGGGCGCATCTGGAAGCCGCGATATCTTCCCGGCGAAACGGTTTACATTAAAGAAACATGGCATTGTGATGATCCCGCTGCGGCGCAAGATGTAATGAGCCGCGGTGAAGGTATTTATTATAAGGCTACCGAAGTGCATCCGGAAATATTCCCAAAGTGGAAGCCTGGCATGTTCATGCCGGAATGGGCGTCAAGATCAAAGGCGCTTGTCGTGAGTGCCCGTCCGGAAAAATTGCAGGACATAACGGCGGAAGATGCAATCAGGGAAGGATTAATATACATACCCGGCCAGATAATACCCACTTGGTGGAAGAATGGAGTTGATGAAGGGACGTACTTATCTCCCGTACGTTGTTATGAAGCGCTCTGGGATTCCATCAACGCGAAGAAATATCCGTGGTCATCGAACCCCTGGGTGTGGCGGTATGAACTGGAGAAAGTGAATAGTTAATAGTGAATGGTGAATAGGGGACATAAATGCAGCATTACACTAAAAACACGACAAGAGTTCTACTGTTTTGCCAGACGTGCAATAAGAAAACCATGCACCGGGTGGATAAGGGCAAAGTAGGCCCTTGTGAAAATTCACACGTTAAGCAAACTCTTAAGGAAGTGAAAAAATTAAATAAAACAGGAAGCCTATTTTAAAGTGAATGGTGATGAATAAACAATGCCAAGGTAGTAAAAAGAAGGCGCGGAAAGCTGCGTATGAAGCTCGGAAAGAAAAAAGGGCACAAAAAAAACGAGCGCGTGAATATTTTGAGAGAGTTAAAAATTGCGGCGATATCGAGCGCATGGCCGCTTGTATGGGAATTAAATTAAAATAACTGGATTCCCGATCAGGTCGGGAATGACACTTAAAACTTAACTACTTAAAACTTAGAACTTTATGCAATTAGCCGCTAACCAAGAAAATAAGACCTTTTTTTGGACCCTTCCAGAGCGGAATGTCTGGAAGCGCAAGGAAAAGATGACCGTCTGGCAACACGCCGAAAAGACGCGTGTGATTACTGACGGCAACATCAAAGGTCCGTGGCGCAATAGCGTCGTGCCGTACACGATCGGCCCGATGGATTGCTATGCATGGCCGAGTGTTCGGAAGATCTTCCTGATGTGGGCGGGGCAAGCCGCCAAGACACAGGTTGCATTTAATTGCATGAATTATTCTATCGAACATGACGGCCTGTCTATTATGTACGTCATGCCGAATGAAAAAGTAACTAAACGTATAAGCAGGAAAAGAATCATCCCCATGTTTAAGGCATCACCGGCCATGCGTGAACTGTTGAGTCCGCGTTTTGATGCTACCACCACGCTTGCTGTCAGTTTTTTAAACGGCGCCGATCTCATGATGGCCTGGGCGACATCCGCCGCGGAGCTCAGTTCGGAATCAGTTCCCATTATCATCCTGGATGAACGCGACAAATTCGAAGAATTTACCGGAAAGGAAGCCGATCCGAAAGAATTGGCCGAGATCCGTTCGACGACATTTCCCTACACATCCAAGCTGCTGGAAATATCAACTCCGAATCTGGAAAACGGTATCGCGGCCGATATCGAAGCGGAAGCCGACGTTCTCTATCGCTATGCTCCGAAATGTCCGGTATGCGATAGTTATCAGATCATGGAATTCGATCAGATCATATTTAACAATGAAATAAAAGATCCACGCGAAATATTGCGCCACAAAACAGCGCAGTATCAGTGCAAAATATGCGGCATGTTCTGGAACGATCATGTGCGCAATCAGGCTGTCGCCGATGCTATTCATAATCCCGATTCATTATTCGGATGGATTCCGGATAAGATCGTTGAAAATCCAATCGCCGTCGCTTTCCATTTGCCATCATGGAATTCTCCGTTCGTTTCTCTCTCCCGGGTCGCTGCGGCATTCCTGCGCGGGAAAAATGACCGGTCAAAGCATATGGCTTTTATTAATAATCATAAAGTCGAACCGTGGATTGAGACCGTCGAGAAGCCGAAAAAAGAAGAGGAAATATTAAAAGCCAAGTGCGATCTCGCGCCGCAGACCGTTCCTGAATCCGCGCTGGCCCTCACGCTTTGCGCCGATGTCCAGAAATCCGGATTCTGGTTTACCACCTGGGCGTGGGCGCGCGATGTCTTCGGCTTGACCGGATGGCTGATCCATTACGGCGCCCTAGCCAGATGGGCCGAAGTGGAAAAACTTCTCTATGAAACGGAATATCCCATCGCCGACGGGTCCGGCGCCATGCGGATCTGGCGCGCCGCGTTCGATACCGGCGGCGGCAAGAAATACGAAGATATGTCCATGACAGAGGAAACCTACTGGTGGATCATCGCCAATTACGGCCGCGGCGTCCAGCTTTGGGGAACAAAAGGATCCTCGAGGCCGATTCCCGGCATTATCAAAAAAGGCGAAGCGCTTTTAAAAACACCATCCGGGAAAAAACTGCCCGATTGGTTTCACCTCGCGTTAATCGATACCGAAAAAATAAAGGACATGTTTCATTACGGACTGAATCAGGCGATTGAAGGCGGCGGAAACGCGCTGTATCTGCACCGGGAAACGGACGAAATATATGCCAAACAAATCCTTGCCGAAGAAAAGCGAATGGATCGCAAGAGGAAAGTTGCCAAATGGGAAAATATTCAGCAGAGACCTAATCATTTGCTGGATGCTTCCTGTGGCGCCTATGCCCTGGCCCTACCGCAATGGATCGGCGGCGGCGTCAACCTGATCGCTCCGAGAATAGTTGTTCAACCGGCGAACCGTCCGGCATTAATAAAAAAAGAAAAAATACAAAATAAAAATAAGAGGTGGTAACTATGCCAACAGTAATCAACGAAGCGAAGGACAACGCCTTATCCGGGATGAATGCAATCAGGGACTTCAACCGCTCAATTAATCTGGCATCATCTGAAGCGTCGGTCATTCAAATGGTCAAGGAATCCGGTTTCCCGGCAAAAAAGATCGGCGGAATATGGGAAAGCGACAAACGATCAATTGTTGCCTGGCGCCTAAAATTCGTCAACGGTGAAATTACTTTCCGTCCAGAGAAGAAACAAAAACGCGGCAAATAGTCGATTACGGAGTAAATCCGTTTGTGTGGGATATGAAGGAGCGGAAATGATCCGGCATACGCCGGGATTCGCTGCGGACACATTGTCCGCCCGGAAGAAAATTTCTAGGGGAAGCTTCCCCAGTAACCCCTACTTAAAGATAAAGACAAAAAGGATAAAAAATCATGCTAAAAAATGAAATGGAAGAAAAAATCGAGCAATTACACGAAAAAATTCATTATTTAAACAAAAAACTCATAGCTCAGGAGGAAGAGCTGGAGAAAATAACACAAGCGTACAATTACGCTTTGGAAAAATGTAATGAAAATGCAAAAACAATAAAGAATCAAAAAGAAATAATTGAGAAATTGACGATAATAAACAAAGACTTGAACGACGCGCTTACTCAATTGATACAAACAAAACTAGACTTTACAAAAAAAATAATGGACGAAGGAGGTAAGCAATGAATGCAGAAGAATGGAAAAACGTCGCAGACGCCATGCGCAACGCACTTCTGGAACGAGAAAAACTTGTGGAAAAATATATAGATGAAAACGAGAAGTTGCATGAACAGATAAATGAATTAAATCAAAAAATTAATTTAATTTCACTTCAAAATAGGACAATGATTGACTCTTAAAACTGAGTGAATAAATTGTAAAAGCCAGCTGAACGGGCTGGCTTTTATGGTTTGTGCGGTCCAAGGACAAGAATGAACGCTACAAAATATTCGTTGTTTTGCGCGCCCGTCAACCTTAAAAATCCTCAACTTTCCATAGAAATCCCTTAAAGTTCCCCACAAATCCCTTAAAGTTCCCCACAAATCCCTTAAAGTTTCATAATGCCCCAAAAACAGGGTGTAAGCTATAGCCACGCATAGGGTATCTCCTTTTTTTACCGGGCGGGGCCGAAATCAGCAGCCGACCCCGCCCAAACCTAAAAGGAGATTTGCTTAATTACTTAACACTTAAAACTTAAAACTGGTTTTTACTATGGCAACATTCACCACCTGGGCAGCAGTTTATACCGCAATGCTCAATAAATTAGCATCCGGTGATACAACTGTCGGCTCTGTCGGTACGGGCACAAAAACAATCACCTATAAATCCAATACAGAATTTTTGGCGATGCTGGAATTTGTCGAAGGAAAGGCCAACGCCGAATCCGGTGCTTTTGTCCCGCGCACCTTTGCAAAGCAGGGAGGCCGCGGATGATAGACGCCTATCAAAAAATATCAGACATCGTCGACCGCTCTATTGGCGTCATATCGCCGCGCCGCGCTCTGACCCGCAGGATGGACCGCGAACGCCTGAACCTGGTCGGCAAGCGCGCGGAAATGTATGCCGCGGCAAAAACAACGCGCCTTACGGGCGCCTGGAACCCGACCAATGCCAACATCAACGATATCATCGGCGCGTCAGCGCCTTATCTTCGCGCCCGTCAACGTCAGTTAATCCGTGATTTCCCTTATCTGGCCCGTGCTGTGCGAATCCTGGTCGATTATACCGTCGGGACCGGAATCATGTTTCAGTCGACGGTCGAAGATTCCGACGGAAAGCGCGATAAAAAAACAAGCACCAAGATCGAAGATGCCGTCAAATGGTGGATGGATGAGGCCTCCACTGACGGCAAACAGCATTACTACGAAATAATGCGTCTTGAAAAACGTCAGGACGTAGAAGCCGGTGAACTTATTGTTGTCAAGACGTTTGAAAAAATCCCCAATAAATATATTCCTTACGCCCTGCAATCCTACGAGGCCGATTGGCTGACATCATCTCATGATAATTATAATAGCGGAGGAATAGATATATCGGCCGATCCAATGGCAACGGAAACACGCCAGGGAATAGAATATTATAAACTGACCGGGCGCGTTAAAGGTTACTGGTTTCAAGATCCCAATTATGGCGGCAAGGATGTTTACGTTTCTGCGGAAAACGTTGTGCACGGATTTGAGATGCTCCGGCCACAGCAATTGCGCGGCGTTCCCGCATTTGCTTCCGGAATATTAATTGCCAATGATTTACAATCTTATATGGACACCGAAATCGACGGCGCCAAGATGGCGGCAAAATGGCTGGCCTTTATCGAAACGCCGGATGCGGCCATGCGCCAATTGAATCTTAACACGCAAACTGCGTCCAATGGAACCGACATACAAAAAATCGAAGAGCTGGAAAATGCCATTATTGAATATACGCGCCCGGGAGAAAAGGTGGTGCTGTCATCCAGCAATCGCCCTAGCTCATCATTCGATCCGTTCGTGCGTCTGCTTTTGACTATGCTATCCATTGCCACCGGAGCGCCGTATGAACTTTTATCCGGCGACTATCGCGGTATGAATTTTTCCACCTTGCAGATATGCCGTAGTGATTTTGCCCAGCAACTCCGCCCGATTGCAGCGCGGCACGTCCGGCAGTTTGCTATGCCGACAATAAACACGGCAATCGATATCGCCGTGTTGACCGGAAAACTTACACTTCCCGGTTTTTGGCAGAATCCACGCCGTTATTATGCCGCGGAATATCAGCCGCCCGGCATGGATGCCATCAATCCCCTACGTGAAGCTAAGGCTCAAGTCGAATCCATCAATTTCGGTTTGAAGTCACCGCAGGAAGTTGCCCGGGAACGCGGCAGAGACCTGGAAGATATCTACAAGGAAATTCTAGCCGCACGGGAACTGGCCAAAGACATGGGATTAAATTTTGCAGCGGCGAATAAACCGGAAAAAAACAATCCGGCAGCGGTGGAGGAACAATAATTAAGTTTTAAGATTTAAGTTTTAAGTAATTAAGTGTCATTCCCGCGCAGGCGGGAATTCAGGATTAAAAAAAGGAGAATATATATGCATTACAAAAATGGGAGAGAAGCAAAAGTGGGTGACGTTGTTGTAAATCTAACCAACAAACAAATGGGCGTTCTTTATAGCATAATCGCACAGTCCGATACCTGTAATGGGCGCTTAGCAGTTACATCTCAAAATGATCCGTATATCACCATCAAAGAAAGCCTTCATATTGAAGACATTGCGGCTGCAGAAATACCTGATGTGTCGAAGGGATAAAAATAAACTGGGTTCCCGCCTACGCGGGAATGACAAGCAGAGGTGAAAGTCATGTCAAAGCGCAATATTAAAAAATCAAAATACAATATCGGAATGAATCACCGCGCGGAAGCGGAAGAACTGCAAATCAATTACCGCAGCGCCGCCGTATCACTGCGCGCCGAAGGACCAAGCTCCCTGGATGAAAAGAACCGCTCCGTTGAAGTTGTCATGTCCACCGAAGCTCCGGCAGTCGTCCGGGACTGGGATTTAGGCGTCATAAATGAAGTGCTTTTGATGTCCGGAGCTCAGCTGCCGGCCAGCAAACAACTTGTATTACTCGACGCGCACAGCCGCTATGAGACAGCCAACGTCATCGGCTCCGCGCGCGAAATACGCATAGCCGGTCCCGAAATGATCGGCCGCGCGTTTTACTCATCCGCTCCGGAGGCGGAGAGTCCATGGATCAAAACACGGGAAGGACACTTGACCGACTACTCGATCGGCTATCGGGTGGATGAGGCCGTATGGGTTCCCGAAGGCCAGACAGCGACCATTGAAGGCCGGATCTTCACAGGTCCCGTTCAGGTCGCTACAAAGTGGACGCCCCGTGAGTTGTCGGCGGTCCCCATAGGTGCAGATCAGTACGCCAAGGCGCGGGCTGGAATACAAAAACCAAACAACAACAGCAAGGAGGAAAGGAATATGGATCCAAAAATAAGAGCAATGCTCGAAGCAAAGGGGCTTCCCGCCACAGCCACGGAAGATGAGGCAATCGCGTTTATGGCCAAGCTGGAAGTGCGTACAGAACAGAATCCGAAGGACAAAGAAGCCGATCTGGATAGAATCCGGACGGAGGCAAAAGGAAAGCAACTCGACCGCATCCGCGAGATCGATGGTCTTTTGGAGCGTTACGGCTGTCAGGATATGGCGCGTGAACTCATTGTCGGCGAACCCGGCAAGGAACCGCCCACGCTGGTCGAAGCTCAGCGCAAAGTCATGGACAAAATCCATGAGAAATCCGAAAAAGAAAATCCCGGCGCCGGCGTCGTTGTCATCACTGCCGAAGGCAAAGATAAATTCCGCGCCGCCGCCGAGGACGCTCTCATGCTTCGTGCCGGAACATTCAAAATCGAAAAACCCGCTCCCGGCGCTCACGATTTGCGCGGCTACAGCCTGGTCGAAATGGCGCGTGAATGCCTGCGCGTATCCGGAAGAGATAGTCACGGTATGCCAAAGGACATCGTAGGCCGCGCTCTGACCACGTCCGATTTCCCGAACATCCTGGCCAATCTGGCCACAAGGTCCATGCAGCAGGGATGGGATGATACCACCGAAACCTGGCCGGTATGGACCGGTGAAGGATCGGTTTCCGATTTCAAGACCTATTCTGAAAACGGTCTGTCCGAATTTGACGATTTGGAAGAGATCCCCGATTCCGGCGAAATCAAGATGGGAAGTTTCGATGAAAAAACGCCCGAAACCTACAAGCTCACCACGTACGGCAAAAAGTTCAAAGTTACCCGCGTTATGATCATCAATGATGATCTGGGCGCTTTGACCGCCATGCCCGCCAAACGCGCCGAAGCCGCCAACCGCAAGATCGGCGATGTCGTCTATGCCGTATTGACAGGCAACGGCAATATGGGCGACGGCCATGCGATCTTCGACGCCACGTATCACAGCAACGATGCTCCCTCCGGCTATAAAGGCGTTCCGGGAATTACCGCGCTGGAATACGCGATCCTCATGATGGGCACGCAGAAGGATATCAAAGGCAAACGCCGCCTGAACATTCCGGCACAGTTCTTTGTTGCGCCGAAAGCACTGGAAGGCAAGGCAGAAATATTTTTCCGTTCAGGCAATTTCAGCGACAGCAACACCGTCGCGACGGATTCCAGTCTGGCATCCACCCGCGTCAATCCCTACGCCGGGACGTATTTCACCCGTGTGTACGAGCCGCGCCTCGATGACGATTCCGTAACCGCGTTTTACGTCATGGGGCCCAAGGGCAAAACCGTCAAGGTTGTCTTCCTGAACGGCCAGAAAGGCCCTATCCTCGAAATGACCCAGCCCGGCTTCACCGTGGAAGGGTTTGAGTACGCCGTTGTCATCGATGTCGGCGCGTATGCCAGCGACTACCGCGGCATGCAGCGGAATGAAGGAGCTTAGAAAAAGACGTGAAAAGTGAAGGGTGAAACGTAAATAAATCATAAAATAATCATCCTCGATATTTCCTCCCCCTTGAGGGAGGAGGATTAAGGTGAGGGTGAAAACCAACTCGGAGGAAAATATTATGAAAAATAAGATTCAGGAAGGAAAACTCCTGTATTTGGCAGTCGGAGCGGCAATCGTTTCCGGTGATCCCGTTATGGTCGGCGCCATTGCCGGCGTAGCGCAAATCAGTTATGACGCGGCTGGCAAAGCCGTTATCGATACCGAAGGCGTGTTTGATCTCAGCGTCAAGGGTGAAAACGATGATGGAAACGTCGGCGTCGCTATCGGCGACCGTCTCTATTATGACGGTACAACCACGCTGTCAAAGAAAGTATCCGGCAAGTTCTTCGGCACGGCGCTCGAAGTGGTGACCACCGGAACCACGGCAACGATCAATGTCCTGGTCACCAAGTCCAGTCTTGCCCAGGGACCCTATTCGGTTTTTGCAGCCGGTCTGCATACCGTCGCCGCATCGCCGGAGCCAAGCACCACAACGACAATTTCAGTCACCGGAATTTTGGCAACCGATCTTGTCTTTGTCCAGCAGGCCGTTGATTCTGCAGCGTCTCCGCTGAACAGAATCGTCACCGCGATTCCCCAGGTATCGCCGGCCGCGATCATCGTCACGACCGAAGGAGCTCCGACCGCGGCAGACACTTTCCAGTACATGGTCCTGCGCAAAACGACCTAGTTCCCCTATATTTCCTCTCCCTTGAGGGGAGAGGATTAAGGTGAGGGTGAAACGTAATAGTGAATAGCAATCCCGCCCGGCATACGCTGGGCGGGATGACAGGAACAAAATAAATCCGGATCCTCTCACTCGATTGAGAGGAATTAACAAGAGGTGAAAATCATGGCCGATATCAATATTGGAAAATTAGAATTTCCAACAAAAAAAACACCGGAACGAGCGTTGATATTTGGCGCCGCTGATACCGTAAAAAGCTTTACGATCCACACGCACAATCGTATCCATTCAATTGCGGTGCATCATCCGGTATTTACCAATCCTGTGACATTAACCGTCTCTGTGGAAAATGATGACGGCCGCCCCATATACGCTAGCGATTCTATTGCTAATCCGGCGGTTGCCGCCGTTGAATTATTAGCGCAGCTCGAACAATATATATCAATCAACAATGAATGTACCGTCAAGGCTACATTGAGCGGCCTTCCCGGAGGCTCCGGCGGGACCGTCAACATATCGATAGTTCTTTGCCAGTAAAAATGTCATTGCCACGCCCGGCACATCGGGCGTGGCAACACAAGGAGTAAATACGATGAAAAAAATATTATCCGCAATATCAATTTTGATTATTATGGCATTTGCGGTATGCACATTCAGCATCGCCGCTGATCCTACCGTCCAGACACCTGTAAAATATAATTCTGTCAAATTCAAACAACAGTCGTCAACACCCGCAGCTCCAGGCACCGGCGATTGCCTCATGTATTTTAAAAATGATGCCGCCGCATATTACAGATGCTCCGGAGGTAGTGAAACGAGCGTATCCATCCTTGGCGCTCCTGGAATATTTACTACCCTTAAAGTTACCACTGGTGCATCACAGGGCAAGATGCTCATGTCTGATGCTGACGGCGATTTATCTTACATTACTGTTAACAATGGCGTTAATGTCATCGGCATTCCCGCACAGGTTGGATTCGGAGTTGGCGTTTGTCCTCTCGCTAATCTGCCAACCGGAATGACTCCAATGCCGGGACACAATGTCCCATATCTGCCCAACTACGGAAATTATCAATACGCAGATGGAAGCGTAATGGTCTACATACCAAAATTCTACTATCGAATGCATACATGGGCGACCAATCAGATTACCGCAGCAACAAAAGCAAATCCCTGCCAGATTACACAGGTTGCGCACGGATATGTCAGTGGTGATAAAATATTTATTACCAACGTTGGCGGCATGACGCAACTTAATAATTTTGTTTTTACTGTCACAAAGGTTGATGATGATAAATACACTATCGGCGTTAATTCATCGGCGTATGCGACATTTACGTCGCTTGGTGATTCAACCAAAGGTTTCGGCACAACATTTGATTTTAATGAAACATTAATCACCTACGGTAAAAACTCTATCCAGATTAAAGGCGCGGATATTTACGCCACGGAAGCGTTGGCTAATGCTGACGGGTACGCTCTACATCGGGCTTTTTGGGACGGCAACGTAGAACAGCCGGGATTTTTTATCGATAAATACAAAGCAAGCAAAGTTGCTAACGGTACTGGGTACACAACGGCTTCTATCAAAAACGGATTACCGCTCTCATCATCGTCCACACACAATCCATTTACCGATCTAACCGGCGGCGCAAATTATTATTACTCTGCTGTTGATCTGGCACACAGGCGTGACGGCATTAATGGTAATGTCAACGCATCGTCCAGATTCCATGTTAAATCAGCATTCCAAAACTCAGCCCTCGCAATATTAGCCTTAGCACATGGGCAATATTCGCAGACCGATACTTATTGTGCCTGGTACAACGCGACATATAACTATCCAAAAGGGTGCAATTCCGACTCACTTAAAGATGTTGATGATAGCACGGTTTTTTTTACCAGCGATGGTTATTCTCATTCCTGCCGTGTAGGGTCAGGCGTGGCGTTCAACAAGACAACCCACAATGGGCAAGCCTCAGGAGTCGCAGATTTAAACGGTGGCATGTACGAAATAACTATTGGCGTCACAGCAATAGCGACCGACCTTAATATTGCCGGTATCAGTGCTGCCAACCCTGCTGAAATTACAACCCCGACTCACGGCCTCACAACTGGGGATTTTGTCAAGATTGAGTCTATCGCGGCAGGAACGTTAGCGGACGCCATCAATAATAAAATTTGGCAAGTGACAGTAACCGGCACAACAACATTTACTATTGTATTGGATAGTAGCGGATTAAGTGCGTGGTCGTCTGGCGGCACAGTAACTAAAGGCACTTTTTATACAGCCAAAAAAACAACCGCAATGAAAGCATTCACCTCTGGCAATTCGGGCGCAACCGATCACTGGGGTGCGACAGGCGTCGCCGCCATGATGGATGCGTTTACTCCGCCGTTTAAATCCGGCTTTGCCTACTCTATACGTTACGGATCGGGCACGAACCAAGTGCTGTCGGAAGCACTATCCGGCGCCGGATGGGTGCTGACAGGCCTCGGATTTCCCAGAGATGGTTCTGGCGTAGATGCAACAGGCACTAATCTGTTTGGGAAAGATTATTTTTATCAATACATTCGTAACGACTTGTGCCTGCTTTCGTCCGCGAGCTGGGGCAGTGGCTCGAATGCTGGCGTTTGGTGTGCGACTTGGAACGATGACCGCACGAGCTCGAGCAGCTATGTGGGGTTTCGCCTCGCCTGTTACCCTGATTAACCGAGCGATAGCGAGGATTTGTGGGAACGCATAGCGAAGCACAGTTGAACAGAAAATATATGGAGTTTGTGAAATTGCTTAATATTTATTTAAACCATTTTCCACGACATGAAAAATTCGCGTTAGCGAATCGAATAAGGAATACGACTTATGAAGTTTATGATCTCATTACCGAAGCGCAGAAGAAATATTTCAAAAAAACCACCTTAACGGATTTAGACATAACACATGAGAAGTTGAGGATGCAACTGGCGCTAGCAAACGAGTTGGATTATTTCAATTATACCGCGGGAAAAGAAGCAAAAGAATCAAGCGGAGCGGTTGCGCAACATAGATATTTGGCAATACGCGTTATGGTAGATGAACTGGGCCGAATGATCGGCGGATGGATACAAAAGATCAAGGAGGAAAAACGTTGGTAACGGGTAACATATTAAAATGTGCCTGCTTTCGTCCGCGAGCTGGGACAATAGCTCGAATGCTGGCGTTTGGTATGCGAGTTGGAACACTAACCGCACGAACTCGAACAACAATGTGGGGTTTCGCCTCGACTACGGCTCAAACCTCAAACCTCAAATGAGGATAGTGGAGCCACAGGGATATGTTATCCGGCTTTAAGCGAAATCGGTCGATAAGCCTCTTTTTGGTAGGGAAACCGAAAACCAGAGGAACGGGAACGAAAATGAAACGATACGGGAATTTATTTGAGAAAGCATTCAGCATGGAGAATCTCTACCAGGCATATCTTGATGCCCGGCGCGGCAAACGATCCCGCCGCGCCTGTTTTGAATTTGAACGATATCTGGGAGAAAACCTGCAAAACATTTTTAATGCGTTGCACGATGGAACATACCAGCCTGATCCCTATTTTGAATTTGTCATTATTGATCCTAAGCGCCGCGTCATCCATGCTCCCACGTTTCGAGATGTTGTGGTCCAGCACGCTATATACCGCACTATTTATGATATTTTTGACAGTTCTTTTATTGACCAATCATTTGCCTGTCGCATTGGATACGGAACCCATAAGGCCGCAAAATACGCCCGCAAGACCATGCAACAACATGCTGGAAATGAATATATTTTAAAACTGGACGTCCGTAAATTCTTTTATTCCATTGACCGTTTAATCCTTTGTAAATTGATTAAACGCAAAATCAAAGACCAGAGATTAAT
>Ga0172381_10000635_pt1 | contig 42695 bp, 56 predicted proteins | sample Leawel6488metaG_FD_119754 | JGI IMG/M metagenome (GOLD analysis project Ga0172381, IMG submission 119754) | Leachate microbial communities from a municipal landfill in Southern Ontario, Canada - Leachate well 64-88 metaG | ecosystem: Engineered > Solid waste > Landfill > Unclassified | place... | reverse complement strand
GAATCTCTTGCTATTACTGAAATTATTGACGCAACTTCTGCAAAGTATTGGGTGGTCATTGATAGTATCTCGGTTTCAGAGGTAATGGTAAAAAAGGCGGTAAAGAATTTGACGGAAAATTTAGCGATTACAGAGAATTTATCAAAAATATCCACGCTCATACGATCATTCACGGAAAATTTAGCAATCACGGAAGTAGTTGCAAAATTCAGATTATACCGAGTGGCATTAGCGGAAAGTTTGGCTATATCGGAAGTTTTGGAAAAAGTTGGGACATTCGTCAGGACTTTCACGGAAAATATTAGTATTGATGAAAGTATCGCGTCAGTAAAGACATATGTGAGAAGTTTGACGGAAAATCTGGCAATTACCGAAAGTTTATCAAAATTAAAAACAAATTTTAGGGCTTTTACTGAAAATTTGGAAATTGCGGAAGTATTTTTTAAGCGGTTTATGTCAAAGGCAAATTATCTTTTCGGAAAAATAGGCAGTGTCCTATTTTCAGGAAAGGTTGATTCAGAAAAAGAAATGGGAAAAATTGACGATATAAATTTTAACGGAAAAATCAAATGAAATTACTAAAATTCAACAATTCCGCGATAATGTTGCTCGTTTCTGAAAGAGCAATAATGAAAGCGGCGGTCGTAGCAGGTTCAAACAAGGCGATAACTATGGACGATAACGCCAATTTAGCCAATGGCGACTTACTTATCTTTGGAGAGCCGATAATGGCAAAGACTGAAATTGCCAAAATCAACGCCGCCGTCACGCCCGGAACAGCAATTCAAGTTGATTCTTTGACTTTTCCGCACGCTATCGGGACGCCTTTATACAAAATTCCGTATGATCAGGTCAAATTCTATCACGCAGACACTTTGGCAGGAGATAAAACTTTGATTGGTTCAGCCGTAGATATTGACGTAGAAGATGAATATACTGTCGTCGTCGATTCCACAAATTCCACCGGATACCTATTTTTCCAGCTTTTCAATTCGGCGACTTCCGCATATTCGGATTATTCCGCTGGATTCAGCTATGGCACAATTCCTTATGGTTCAAGGATTAAAATTCGCGAGTTCGTCACTTCTCCTCATAATTGGAACAAAGCGCTGGACGAGGATACTTTCAACGCTCTCTGTGATTTTGCTGAAAGCGAAATATTCGCGATTAAGCGGTGGAGATTCCGAGAAAAAATTGTTTCTTTCAATTCTGTCGCCGATCAGCAGGCTTATACAAAAACAGAAGCCGGAGTGACGGATCTAGGTCAGCTACTTTATGCGACTTATGACGGCAATCCAGTATTTCCGGTATCCTTAAAAGTCCATAGGCGCTTAAATTGGAATAGTATCCAGTCAGGAATTCCGCGCACTATTTGCGAATTTGATGACAGCCTAGAATTTACGCCAATTCCGCCGGAGGTCAAAGCAATCAAGCTTTATTACTACCGAAATTCAGCCGGATTTGCCAATGAAACAATCGAAACAGAGGTAAAATTACCGCAAGCGATAGGATTCCGCGTCTTAATGGATCTGTGGGCGACGGCAGATATGCGAAAAGCTAAGTATTTCGAAAACCGGTATTTGCAGACGGTAGCCGCGATGAAATTGGACGATTTGAAGCAGGTGAGTAAATTACCGGCGCTATCAGACGTCGGAATGGATAATGATTCATTTTTAGATCAAGTTGATCGACCTAATCGTATAACCTAAATTATGGCTTATTTAAAGCGAAAAATGAAATTAGATTTGTCAGGCGGTATGCAGACTAGAACTGTTGACCCTTTGGCTTTGGGAAGCCAAGTTAAACACGCTCTGAACGCTGAATTCTCGTCCAAATTGGGCGCTGCGACCGGACGCAAGGGAAGTTTAGTCCAAAGCACTTTAGTCGCTACACAGCGAGTTTTGACGCTTCTACAATGGATTAAAAACGACGGAACTACCAAATATTTCGCTTCATCTTCCGACGGAGCAGAAACAACGCCAAAAACCGACCTCTATATCAATTCTGCCGTTTTAGCTGGAACTTGGACAAAATCATTGCAGGATTATACGAATTTGATTGATATTTTCGGAGCAAACTTCATTAATAAATTGATCGTAGCAAACGGAGTGGACGCCGTGACGGGCTGGAATGGATCGGCTTGGGGGGCGATTACTAACGCGCCGGCAGCCGGAAAATTCCCGGAAGTTTATCAGCAAAGGCTATTCCTTTTGACCGCGGCAGGGTATTTGCACTACTCGGACGTTATAAACGCCACAGGCGACGATTTTACCACTACCACGTGGCTTTACCGAGGTATCAATCCAAATGACGGGCAAGTTTGCAAAATGCTTAAAAGGCACAGAAACAGGCTGGTTATTTTTAAAGAGGAAAGTATTTATCGCTATGACGGAAATAATGAGCCGGAAGCGATAATTACGGTCGGAACGCACAGTAGCAAATCAGTCGTGATTCTCAATGACATATTTTTTCATCACCCGACAGGAATTTATCAAATGGGAGTAGGCGAACCAGTTAAGATTTCACGCGCGGTTGAGAAGTTTTTAAACGGAATGAGTAGCGCTAATTGGTCGCAAGTAGCCTCCGGTCGAGATTTGGAAAATGTTTATTTTTGGATAGGCGATGTGTTGATAGATGATCCAATGGAACACGACTACGGCGTCACCTATTCCGATGTGGTGCTAGTTTATAACGTATATTCGCAGACGTGGACTGCATATTCAGGCTGGAACGCTAGAAATTGGTTTTATGATGAAACTTCCGGACTTTCCTATTTTGGAACGGCTGCCGGTAAAATTGCTAAAATCAATACCGGATACGCAGATGTGGACGGAGCGACTTCATTGCCAATTTCTTTTCAACTGATATTTATGCCGGAAGATTATGGCTATCCCGACAAAGACAAGGAATTCGGAAATATTACGGTGATTGGAGAATATAACAGCGATGTTTTGGTGGCGGAAGATTATGCCAAATTGGTTGCCAAAGAAGAATTAAACCAAAAGCGATCCGGCGGTTCTCCGACGTGCAAGAAGTTGTGGGTGGGAGTGAACGAAGAATACGATGTCCGTCCTCCGCGCATTGAGGGCTTAATTCTTGATAACGTCAACCTTTTGGACGACGCGAACTGATATGTCATATTTAGATAGTGGATTCAACGAAAATTTAATACGTGCCAGTTATTCCGGGGCGGAAGTTGAGGGTCAGGTGGACAGCATAAATTCAGGTGAGATATTGGCGTCCGGCGCAGTTCCTGTTTCAGAGATTACCAATGCAATGGCAACGGCTGGGATTGTCGATGAGAGCAGAAATATAATCAAGGACATTATCAATTCAAATTTGGATACGCAGTCAGCAAGGATATTGGGAGAATTTGATTTTGGAGCGTCAGGAGCGATTCAGATCGGGGAATATTCAGCCGGAGTTTCAGGAGATATAAAAATAAGTCCGGTCGGAATTGTGGCAAGAAATACGGCAGGAGCGACGACATTCGCCATAGACGGGGAAACGGGAGGGGCGACATTTCTTGGGACAGTATCGGCAGGAGCAATTATAGCGTGCGATGTAAGCGTGGCAAGATTGACGGCTGGAACGATAGCGGTGGCGGCAAATCTAGGAAATGCGAATGTGATTTTGGACGGAGCGAATAAAAGAATTGTGATCAACGACGGGACAAATGATAGAGTTTTAATAGGATATTTAGCAGGAAAGTTTTAATTATATGGCAAAAGACTATGGCGCTGCGGTTTCACAAAGAGGATACGATGTAAAAACCTGCGCTGATAGGTTTCTGCTTTACAGTTCGGCTTTCCAGACATTGAAGATTCACAGCATAGTAAAAGTGACCGGCACATTACCAATTACAATCACGCATAACATCGGGCATTATGTTCCGTTTGAGGTTATTGCTCACAACGCACCGCAGTATGCTTATCAGGATTGGAAAAGGATTCCATTTTCCGACGGACAATTTTACAATAGTTGCACCGCCAAAGGATACACCGACAGAATTGTTTTGGAGGACGGAGAATATGATGAGGAAGTCAGCAACTCCTACACCGTCATCATTTATTTGGACAATTTTGAAACGGTGGCGGAAAAAGTGGTGAACACCGGAACTACTCTGGGCAGTTATTCTACGGATTACGGATTTAGGGTCAGCAAGGCAGGATACGACGTAAAAACTTGCACGGATATTCAATGTATTTTTTCCAGCAAGCAGGGATTCAGCGAAATAGTCCATAAAAAGGGGATTAACACGGAAAGAAGCGGACAATGCCAAGTTTCCCATAATCAAGGAACGCCATTGAAATTTCTAGCATTTCAAAAGAAAACGACTGAAAGCTTCCTAGTTCCGTGTATCCGGCGAGGCAGAACAACATTGACATTCGACGGGGCGTATATCGACAGCAATTATCTGTATATGGGGGTCGATACGGGCGCAGGGGGATTTTCCAACAGTTATGATTTTTATTATATAATGTTTAAAAATAGGCTAAGTTAAAGTTATGGGTGATTACGGGTTAAGAATTTCACAAGAGGGAAAGGACGTAAAGACTTGCGAAGATCGGGAGTGCGTTTTGACCAGCAAATATTCGGTAGCCAAAGGCGGATTATACGGAGTGGGAAATATAACTGATACGGGCGATCCAGCCGAGGGAACATTGACTATCAATCACAATTTAGGATTCATACCAATAGTCAGAATTTTTATGTTAGTAGAGGGCGAGTATATCGAAATACCGGAAACAGAATGGCAGGCAGGGGTTTATATTTTTGATGTCTATTACGAGCATACCAGCGTCAATCAGATAGTGATTTATGCCTCGCTATGGGTGGACGGCGATACCCCGACAATAGATTTGGATTTTGCATATTATATTTCAAATGAAAAGGTAAACATATGATTTTATTTTTCAACAAAAAAACAGGTTATATTTTAGGAACGATTGGCGGTCGTGTTCACGATCAGGCGCAGCTTAAAATGTCGATAGTCAACAAGGAAACGACAGCAGAAGATGTCGGCAAATTTATTATTGGTTTTGAGCAACTGGACGAAACGGAAGATTACGAGGTGGAAGTCGAAGCAATGGAAGAAGTTTCGGAGGGATTATTCAAAAAAGTCAAAGCGACAGAAATTAGGCAGCGGAATAAATTGATCAAGCATAATATGGATAAATTTGAAATACTGCAAAGATTTGAAGATGATACGCCGGAAAACGCGCTGGATTACAAGATTATAAATAATAATTTGATTAAGAAATAAAAATATGGCTTCTTGGAGAGAAAAACTAGCAGCGGAGGCAGGTATGACCTTAAAGCAATATCTGAAAACCGACGCTTACAAACAAGCAAAAAACGAGAGGGATAAAAAGGAAAAGAGTGACAACTCTTATGCCGATATTATCAAGGCTATAACCAAAAATACTCCGGCGCAACAAAAAGTGTTGCCGGACTTTGAAACTACCTATAATGACAAATTGGAAGCCGAGGACTATTCGCAGTCAGAGGCTCTTTATACGCCATATTTTGAGCAGCAAATTGCTAACGAACTTGAAGATTTGAACGCTTGGAGCGAAGCGGAAAATGTCAGTTATGACCGAAGTTTGCGTCGCGCGAGGATTTCTTTGGCAGCGCAAGGCGGAGCTATCGGAAGCGAACGGACGACCGAGGAGGGAGAAATAACGACTGACCACGAAACGAACGTGCAAAACACCGTCCGGGGAGTGGAGCGATCAGTCGGAACAGATAAGATTAAAAATGCCGGATACCAGTCGAGCGGTCAAAAACAAGAGGGTAGCTTGATCGGTCAGATGAAAGAAGCTATCCAAGGCGGTCAATTATGGTATAAAAATCAGCGCGCACAGCGTTATTACGGCAATGCTAATACCTATTACTCGCAACCGAGCGCTTACAGCCTAGAGGGAAGTAAATTATAATTTTGATATAAATAAAAATATGGCAAAATCATACGCAGATTTATGGAAAGAGGCGGCAGATCTCGAATCAGAGGGCAACGATGTTGCTAATTTCAACGAGAGCGTCGCAAAACTTCCCTACGAATTAAAAGATAAATTCAGAGAAAAACAAGATCCGGCGCTCGACAAGGCTATCAATAAAGCGCAGTCAGATACTTTTGGCGCGGCAATCAAGGGGCTGGATATGTATCAGGGAATCTCCAACCCGTTTGCTAGGCGAAATTTAGCCGAGCAATATCAGGGGATAGTCGAGCAGGGCTGGAAAAACTTGACCGATGAAAGAACTCGCAGACAGGGAGTTTATTCTGATTATATCGAAAAATGGACGGGACTTTTCGGAGCGGAAGCCGCCAAGAGGCAGGATATGTTTCAAAATAAAATGTCCGTTTGGGAAAAAGAAAAGAGCCTTGCCGATACCGAAGAAAGCACAAGACGCTGGAATATTGAGCAAGCTAACTCAAAGGCGACTGCCTCGAATAAGCCATACACGGAACAGGAAATTACTTCAACAATAGCGACACTCAAAAATCAGGGTGTTGATTGGGGAACTATCAATTCTTTCCTCGCCGAAAAAGGCGTGGACACTTCTACCGGATCTTACGCGGACGTCCAGTTGAATACGGTTTTTGAATCAGGCAATTATCCTACCAAGCCGACTGCGGATAGAAAAACGACCGAACTTCAAGACGAGCAACTTCGCAAAATTAAAATGGAAAATGACATAGTTGAGCAATCGAGAAAAAAGAGCGATAATAAGGGTGGCATTTGGGATTACGTTAAAAATAACAATCCCTACTCAAAGTTTTGGAATTATATTAAAGGGCAGTAATTAAACAAAAATTATGGGAAATAGACTTTTGGATAGTTTTTCGGGTTTTGGTCAATCCAATGGAGGATCGCAACCCGTAAAAACAAGCACGACGCCACGCCTAGTTTCGGAATTCGACGACTGGAAAAAGAAAAGAAAACCGGAAATTGACAGAATCAGAGCGGAGCAAGAAGCAAAAAGAGCGGCGCAAGAACCGCCAATTTCAAAGCCGGTTGATCAGATAGAACACGAACAAAAGGCTTGGCAGGACAGGACGATATTAGAAAAAGCGAAAGCGACCGTGCAAGAAATTCCAAACACAATCGGAAATGTCATCAAAAAAGGGGCAAACGAATATAATGAATTTTGGACAAAAAATTCTTTGGCTTTTTCCGAACGTTATCGGGAATCAGACCCGACCGGAGAGCGCGCTTTCAGGAATCCGACGCTGGATAAATACAATGATCCGAATACTTCGGAGGAAGAAAAAATCCTTATCCGAAAACAAGTTCAGGAAAATGATATTCAGGACGATCCGATTTTGGCAACACTCAATACGCCTACCGGAAAAAAAGTGACGAGCTTTATCGGGGAAAATTCTTCAAATTTAGGACTAAAGTTTTCAGCCGCGCGGACAGCGATGAATCCGTTTGGCGATCAGACTTATTCAGAGGCTCTTGACGAGTTGATGAAAAAACGCACCGATCCGAACAATAATATGCTGGAAAAGGTGGTTTACGGGATACAAGACAGCGGATTGCAATCAGCAATCGGTGTCCTTTTGAATTTCGTGCCATACGCCGGACGCGCTCTTTCGTCAGCTTATTACGCTTCAATATCTTCTAGCGCGCAGATAAAAGAAAAAGGACGGGTGGAAAGCACGACAGGAATCGCTATCGACACTATCGGCGACAATGTTTTATCCAATGTGGCGGAACAAGCGCTTAAAAACGTAGCCAAAGAGGGAGGCAAGGGGCTTATGCAAGCCGGTAAAAACTTCTTCAAAGGAGGCGTGATCGAGGGAGGCACGGAAGTCAGTCAGACAATTTTGAAATTAGGCGACGATTATGCCAATGCACCGGACGAAGAATCGAAGCAAAAAATCGTCCAACAACTTGCCGATTATATGAAAAACGGAGGAATGACCGAAGAATTTTTAGTAGCCGGAGCGTCCGGAGGTTTAATAACCGGAGCGGCTGGGGCGATCGGTCAAATGAAAACCGACGAGAATATCGACCGGATAAACGACGAATCAGTCGAGGGAATGAAAAAGCAATATGAGGGAGTGGACACGATGACGCCGGACGGGAAACTCAACCCGAAATTAGTCGAGGGCAGAATCAGCGACGTTGCCGCCAAATTGGAAATGGAAGCCGATACCGAAGTTGCCGACCAATACCGATCAGAAATGCAAGGCAGGGAATTTACCAGCTATGAAGAATTCCAAGCGGCGAACAATGAAATCACTTCAAAATTAGGCTTTAGTGATATTGATGTCAATCCGAACATTCAGGTCAGCGAAGAAGAACCGGAAAAGTCTTCCAGCGCCAATGATTTTGTGGAAGCGCTCGGAAACAATGACACGGAAAAAATAGCCGATATGGAAAAGGATATGACGACGGAAGATTTGAATCAGGTGCTTTCCAAACTGGATCAGGCGTATGCGTCAGCCGACGGAGAAACCAAGACGATGATCGGAAACGATTTTGAATATGTTTCCGGCTTATTGGAAAAAAGACAGAACAAGGTGCAGGAAGTCGCCGGGGAAGTGGTGGCGAAAAAAACTACTGAAAATTTAGATAACGATGTTGAGAAATTGAACCCGTCGGAAATTCAAGAGGTAAATAATTTATTGGATAAGGCGAAAGAAGTTTTGCAGCAGGATATTCCGAAAGTTTCCAATGCTACCGTCAAAAATGTTGAAAAGGCGCAGGAAGATATCGAGGCTCTACAAAGCCAAAAAAAGGAGCTTTTAGCCAAGAAAAGCGAGGTCAAGGAATCCAGCCCGGAAAAAGCGAAAGAAATTCAGGCGACGATTGACGACGTGGATCAGGAAATAAACGGCTTAAAAGATTTTTCTAAACAGCCGATAGAAAATGTGGAAGTCCCGAATCTAGTGCCGCCGATCGGATACATTGAAACTCGCAAAGGATCTGATAATAAATTTCAGATATTTTATCGTGGAACGGACAACGCTTTCAGCCCGAAAAAATTTGAATCAGCCAACGAAGCACGGGCATTTTTCAAAGGATTGCAATCAAAATCCAAAACAGAAAACAAGGGGACTTTATTTGAAGCCAAGAAGCCGGTGAGCCGACGGGAGAAAGTTGAGGCAGTTGTCGCCGATGGATTTGATCGGAAAGAAGCAAATAAAATGGACGACGAAGAACTCGCAGAAACTTACGAGGCAAGAACGCAGAAAGAGAAAGTTATGGAATCCGTAAAGGAATCAGCCAAGACAATCAAGCAAATTGCGGAAGAAACAAAGATCAAAGAGCCGAATGTCAGGCGTATTTTGGGCGTAGGAGCTAAAGAGGGAGTATTTGAAAGAGTAGATAAGGGTGTCTATATTTTAACCAAAGACGGTCAGGATATTGCCTATATCGAAACAGCCAGCGCGATTGAAAGTTTGCCGCGACTTGCCAGCGAGGGGTTCAAGGCGGATATGATATTTTTGGACATTCCATATAGCACCGCCGGAGTGGAGGGGGGAAGCCGAGGGATAAAATATGATACGCTTTCGCTTAAAGATTTCACCGAAGTCATTATTCCGGCAGTCAAAAAAATAACGAGAAATTCCGATAGTCCGGTTGTCTATATGTATTCCAATTCAAAATCAGGCTGGGGTCAGATGAAAAAATACAACGAAGCAATCCAAAATTCAGGACTTTATTTAGTCGCCAAAGGAACTTATACCAAGATTTATAAAAATGGCGCTCCGATGAAATTCGGTCGCTACGATATGCCGCCAGAGGGTATATTGATTTTCAATGAAAGCAAAAAGGACGTGAAGTTGCCGGACGGTTTCGATGTCAAAGCTATCGCGCCGCTTTATCGAGGACACTATCAGACTGAAAAATCAGAGCAACTTTTGAAAGCCATAGTCGAGGGAACGACGGAAGTCGGCGGAATGGTGCTTGATCCGTTTGCTGGTAGCGGCGTGACGCTATCCGAGGGAATAAAAGCCGGGCGCAAGGTTTATGGCATAGAAAATAGCCAAAAAGCCGTCGATGAGCATATCAAGCCAAGAGTAAAAAAGGCGCTGGAAGAAACCGAAATTCAGCCGGATCTATTTTCCAATCAAGAAGCAATCATCGAACAGAAAAAGGAAATCGCCGAATTTAGCGACGTCGATAACAAGGACGTCGGCGAAAAAATAGGCGGAGCGAAAAAAGACGTCTATCAAAGGACGAAAGAATCAGTTATGAAAGAATATTCCGATCAGGAGCTTGCTGACATTTCCCGTGAAAAAGCCATACCGGAAGTCGATTATAAGAGCGTTATTGAAAACGGCGTCGGGGAAGAATCACTTGGCGTATATAACTTTTTCGTTTCAAATCTCGGAAAAAAATTGACCACAAACCGGTATAAACTTGGCAAATGGGTCGAGGGCGTGAAAGCGCTGCGGACTTTCGCAAAAGGTATGATAACTATGCCAGCGAGGATCAATTCAGCTACGGAAGAATTTTTATCAAAGGATATAAGTATGCAGGAATCGGTGGCAATGTATCAACATTTTGATTTCGTTAATAATGAAAAAATAAGAAAATACGCGGTTAGCGCAAGCGATTGGGTAAAAACCATACAAGAAGAAAAACGGAGCGAAGTCGTCAGACAATTTTATCTCACGCAAAACGGTAAAAGCGTATATGGAGTTTCAGGACGTTCGCAAGAGGACTTTTATGCCAAAGTAGCGGAATATCTTTCAGCGGACAAAAAGGAACGAGGGGAATCAAATATAGCGGACAGCATTTCCGTATTTTCATCTCGAAGCGGCAGAAATATAATGGTGGCTTATAAGAAAAACGGGAAATTCATCGAACTGGAAAAATTCAATACAATCGAAGAAGCGCGCGCAGCCAAAAAAGAAAAGATAGACGAATATGTCAGTCGGGTTGAAACGCTTGGATCTTTCAATGAAAATGTCTTTAGAAAAGAGGAAAATGAAAACGCCGGAAAATCTTATCGGGACGGGAAAAATATCAGCGCCAACGAATTTATGGATACATTTGGATTTCGTGGCGTTGAGTTTGGAAATTGGGTATCGCAAAAAGAACGTGTGCCACGCCTCAATATGGCATATGACGCTTTCAAAGAATTGGCAAATATTATGGGGGTATCCGACAAATCAATTTCTCTTAATGGAGAGTTGGGATTTGCTTTCGGATCGCGCGGAGTTTCCGGAGCGCTGGCGCATTACGAGCCGGGGAAAGTCGTGATAAACATAACCAAAGAGAACGGTGCTGGGACTATCGCTCACGAATGGTGGCACGCCTTTGACAATTATCTATCGAGAAAATCCGGCAGGGAAACGTCGTTTATTACTCGAACGCTTGACTACGGGAGAATGGAACTCAACGCCGAATTTGAAAAATTGATGTCATTTTTACGGTCGTCCGAAGTATATAGCCGGTCAAAAGAAGCCGACAGATTCAAGGGAAAATTATATTACTTGCAATCAACCGAACTCGGAGCGAGAGCTTTTGAGGTTTTTGTCAAAGAAAAAATGAAAGCAGGCGGATACCAAAATGACTTTCTTGTGAACTTAATGGATATTAACGAGGTTTCCGATTACGATGTCGTTTATCCGTATGCCGTCGGTGAAGAAGCAAAAAAATTGACGGGCATAGTCGGCGACCTAGTTTCCGCGATCAAAGTCGAAAACGACGTGATGTCGTCTATCAATGAGAACAGGAAAAATTTTGACAATAAATCAAAGGAAGTTTTATCGAAATTCGACAATAAAAAAATAGATGAGATACTCGGCAAAGAGGAGATTGAAAATAAAATAAGGGAAATAGAAAGCGAAACAAATCCTAGCGTCAGAAAATTGCTACAATTTGAAGTGATGACGGATATTGTGGATAAGTTGGGGAATAATCTTGGCGGATATTTTGATCCGAAAACAATGACAATCGCTCTTTCGAGGTCGGTTTCGGAGGGCGACGTGGATATGATTTTGCGCGAGGAAATAGGGCATTTAGCGACTTCTCTTTTAGGCAAAGAGGGCAGGAGCAAAGTATTGGAATACTACGAAAGCCTTTCGGAAGATGACCTTGTTTCCATTTTTGGCAAGGAAACGCTGGAATCTTACCGCAAAAAATACAGGGACAACCCGATGAGAATGGCAGATGAAGCGGTGCAATGGAGTTTAAGAAATAAGGATTTTTACAACAAAAATACCGTCTTGCAGTCTATCCGGAACATCATTAAGCAGATCATAAAAATCATCAATAAAATCAGCGGAAAATTTGAAAAGCAGGTCAAGCGCTTTAATGCTTTTGACGTTTATGCCGACCTATTTACGCAAAACGGAACGGATCTGTTTTCCCGAAGCAATCAGTATATGAAAGAGTTGAGGGAAAGCGGTCATCAGTCCGGCAGCATAAAATTTGTCGATAAAAACAGTCAAGAAGAAAATAAACTTTCTAGCTTCACGCTCAAAGAGCGCCGACCGGAAATAAAGATAATCAGTATTCCGCTGGAAAAAATAAATATTGATTCGGAAATTTTTGACGCAATGCGCGACGTGGAAAAAGGTAGAAAATCTATGTCTTATTTGCCGATATTGGTGAGCAAAAATGAGGACGGAACATATGGAATTTTGGACGGACGCCACCGCTTGATAGAGCAACTCCAAGAGGGAAAGCGAGATTTTCTGGCAACGACCGATGAGAGTGTATATCGCTTTTATGCCGAGGAGGAAGAAGTAAAAAGAAAAGGCACGATAACCGTCCGCTCCCACGAAAGAGCCGGGGTGCAGGTGAGGGAATACGAGCGAGCCGGAAACATAATCGGCAAAGCCGAGGAAAAAACCGAGCCGGAAAAGGAAACATCAACGGAAAAATTTTCAAAGGTTGTCCAAAAAAGAAACGAGCTTTTGAAGAAAAAAAGAGCGATTGAAAAAGAATTTTTGAGTTCAGAACAAGGCAAGGCGATGATTGAAAAAACTGAAATTCAAGTTCAGCGCTATGCCGACGCCAACAAAGATGTTATAGCTGGAATTAAAAACAATCCATATTTTCAAAAGGAGGGGGCAATCAAGGACGCAATGGGTAGCGGATTCTTAATGGATAAAAAGGGTCGCTATGTGGTCGTGGAAAGCGATCGGGTTGAAACCTATATCCAGCGCGGATATACCCGTGGAATGGAAATTGATTCGCTCGCCAGCGAAGCCGGATTTGATAATGGTCAGGAATATTTAGAGGATCAGTTGAGCCGCGTCGCTCCAATTAAGCCGGAAACCGCCGTCAAAAAATTACTCTCTTATACCGACAAACTTTACGGGGAAATTTCGGCGGATCTAGAACGGACAGAGGAACTGTTGCGGCAAGCAAAGGACGATAAAAACTCGTTTTACTTGGGTATGAAAGTCGGCGGTGACATAATGCGCAAAAAGTATAAAGAGAAATTAAGCCAATGGAAGCACCGCAAAGAAAAGGTGGCAGCCGCCAAAGACTTCTTCGGATTATCCAGCAAACAGTTCAATGCTATCGGCGGAACGCAAAGCGTTCAGTATATGACGGACGATGAATTCGAGGGCTTTATGAATCATATCGAAAAACAAGCGGAAAAAGAAATTCTCCGGTCGCAGGCGCGTGAAATGGTGGTGGCGCAGATAGAATACAAACAGCTTAAAAAGACCGACAATTTACGCCGCGCGATGAAATTGCCGCCGATCGACAAAATGACTTACGATCAGCTTCGGGAATTTGACAAGGCGCTTGAATCCACTCACTTCGGCGATCAATTCTTTACGCAGCGCCAGATTGAAACCGTTGACAATACCGATCTCAAAGGAATTCGGACACTTCGGGAAGCTCGTGAAAAATTAGCCGAAAGGTTGGGCGTTAAAACGCTGGACGCCGGAAGCGTGGTAGTTTCTCCGACAATGGACAGGCTTCGCTACGATACGGCTCTAGCGGAAAAAAATCCGTTCTATAAAATGCTGGTTGATGAAACTAATCTCGCAATGTTGGAAGCCGACAGCCGATATTTAGGAATTGAAAAGGAAGCCAATGAGTTGATTAAAAAAGCGAGAAAATCAAGAACGAGAAGTTTGAGCGAAAAGATTGTGCCGGAAGATACTAATATTTTCCAGTATCTTGAAAGCGCCGATAAGACCACTTTGGCGAAAGATATGACCAATGAGGAAATTGAAGCGGCGGAATACATCAGGAGAAAATTTGAAGAAATGAGGGACTATCTGCTTGCTACTCAAACATTGAAATCAGCAAGAGAAAACTACATTACGCATATCCGTCGGGACTTCTTTGAAACTTGGAAAGCGGACGGATTTGCCAATGCGTTCAAGGAAATGTTTGTCCAGCAGAAAGAGGACGCCGCGACTTTTGAAATTCTTTCCGGGGAAACCGGCGACATTTTGCCGCTCGAAAAATTCTTTCAGTTTTCGCTTCGCAGAACCGGCGAATTGAAACCAAGCGAAAATGTGGCAAAAGCGTTCCTGACTTATACTCGGACATTTGAAAAGAAGCGCGCGCTGGATTCGCTTATTCCGAAACTGGATATTTTTGCTTACTCAATCACTCCGCAACAAACGACCGAAAGGGGATTGATTGCTGATCGTAGCTTAAAGAAATTCATCAATGTTTGGATCAATAATAAGAAAGGCAGAAAATTCGACTTTGGCGGCGTCTTAAAACAAGGCGGAAAAGCTGATGTTTCGCTTCACGCGCTTCGATTCTTCACTTCGATATTGGATCTTGGCTTGAGTATTCCGGGCGGAATTGCCTCAAATTTTGGCGAACAGTCGGCAAATTACACAATGCAAGGAAGCGCCAAATATGTGAAAGGAATTGCACGGGCAAATACGGCTAAAGGAAAGCGGATAGTTGAAAAATATAGGAATTTTACAGGGAAAAATCCGTGGACGGAACTTTCGGAAGTAAGCAAAAACACAGGGGATAAATTTTTTGAAACTCTCTTTGTGCTGTTTCGAGATTCACAGGTGAGGGCTAATCGCCAATATCTGCTCGGATCGCTCTCTAGCGAGGAATTTGAGGCTGAAACGGTATCGCCACAGCGCCTTGCTGATATGAAGCGAGATATGGGACGCTGGCGCGTCGTGGAGGGGGCAAAATCAATCGTAGGCAACACTTCTGCCGGTGGGTTGGTCACTCAATACAAAACTTGGGCTATCCCGATCCTGCGCTCTCTTGGCAAGGATTCGGCGTATCTCTTAAAGACAAGAAATTTCAAATCCAAAGAGGGGGCGGAAATGTTGCGCTCGGTCATTATAGTCGGCGGACTTGGGCTGCTGCTCAAATCAATCGTGGACGACGATGATGATTCATTTATCGGAAAACTCATCAAGCGCTCTACTCGCGACTTGCTTTCAATTTTCGGTGCGCTTGATCCGACGCTGGTATTTTCCGAACCGCGCGTAGTGTCGTTTTTGACCAATCTTGCCGCCGGAACAAAACAGATATTACTCTTGGAAAAATACAAAACTACCGGCGACGGATATGAGGAGGGGGATCTAAAAGGATTAAACACTATTAAGCGCGCATTGAAACCGGCTGCGGTAAAGCAGATTGAAAATAAGAACGCCGAAAAAGAACCGGACAGCTATCAAAAAATAATCAATGACGCTAAAAAATCTAGTGGAAATAAATACAAAACTTATAATCAAATTTTGAAAGAAGCACAAAAATAAATTTTGTAAAATGGGCTGTGGATAACTCAAAAAAATAGCATAAACACAGCCCCTTGACAGGCTTTGAAAAATAGCGTATTATGGAATTATGAAAAATATCGTGATCACAATTTGGAAAATTTACACCACCTCATCGGGTTGCGTTTCACGACGCTTTTCATACCGGTGAGGTGTTTTTAGTTTTTCACTTGGAATATTAAATATAAAAATTTATGAAATGGTTTAAATTTTACGGGCAAGAATATTTGAGCGATCCAAAAATTTTAACACTAACCGCAAGTGAGCGGAGTTGTTGGATAACACTACTTTCATATGCCTCTGTCAATGATAACGAAAATGATAACGGAATGATAACATTTCTATCTGAACGCCAACTGATGATTCAGGCAGGAATTGATACTACTGATCCCGAATTTGAACGAACAGAGGGCATACTAAAAAAGCTCGAAAAACTGCAAATGATAACGATTGATAACGCCAATGATAACGCAAAGATAACGATACTAAATTGGAATAAAAGGCAGGAAACAAGCCTTACTGGATATGAAAGGGTTAAAAGATTTAGGGAAAAGCACCAAAATGATAACGAGCGTGATAACGCAAAGATAACATCAGATAAGATAAGAATAGATAAGAATAGAATAGAGAAGAAGAAAGAAGATAAGCCGGAACGCCACCTCTCCTTTTTAAAGAAGATACCTCCCGAAGCGATAAAAGAATTTTCAGAAAAATTTAATGTCTATGAGCAGGGGATAAAAAAGAAAGCTGAAACGCTGTATGATTATTGTTTGGCTAAAGGAAAACAATATAAGGATTATAAGGCTTTTCTCCGTAATGCTCTCCGTAGTGATTTTGGAGAAAGACCGCCGGAAGATGTGGCAATGCAGGAGCGGATAAAAGCGACTAGGGAAAAAATAACCGGATCATCTCATTTCGCAAAAAATCTAGCAGGTAAATTTAGTGTTAATAAATAATTAAATAAAATTAAAAATGCTATGAAAAAAGCAAAAAAAACAAAGGAGCAAAAAAGGACGGAGTTGTTGAGGTCGCAAGATGAGTTAATTCGCAGTCAGCACGATAGAATTGAATATTTGGAGGAAAAATTAAAGGATAAAGGAGATGAAATTGATAGAGCAAATGGGAAACTTGATCGGATTGAAAATTCAATAGATATGCGTTTGGAAACTATGCGTCAGCACAATTGTCAGTTAATGGAAATTATCAGGTGGCAAATTAAGCCGGAATCAGCGCTTCAAAAAGAAAAAAATATGACAACAGGTAAAGACACTTTGGATTATAGTGATTTGAGAAATGGGTTTCATTCATTGCGGAATTGTTAAAAATAAAAACTTTAAATAAGTAATAAATATTAAGTAAAAATATGACTAAAGAAAAAAAGGCGGAAACGCCTGAAAAAGTCGAAGAAAAAAAAGAGGTTGCGGTATATTCCGAGCCAGCGATTGCGGAATATCAAGCGCAAAAGACGTCGGTAGAGGGTATGCTTATGGAAGCCATTAAGCAAAAAACCGATCCGGCTGTGGTGGAAAAATTCTTGGCGATGAGGAAAGAACTTAAAGCGGAGTGGGCGAAAGAGCAGTTTGATTTTGCAATGGCAAAGGCACAAGCTGAATTTCCGGAGATTAAGAAAAAGACTGCCGGCGGAAAGACTAAAGCCGGAGAAGTCGCTTATTATTACGCTACGCTCGACGACATTGTGAATCAAGTTAAGCCGGTATTGGCTAAATACGGATTGAGTTATACGATTAAGACAGAGGTCGCGGACGGGAAAGTAAAATCAATCTGTATCGTCAAGCATATCGCCGGACACAACGAAGAAAGCGAAATGGAAATTCCGTCGGGAACTGGCACGGGGATTATGTCGCCCGGACAAGTAATTGCCGCGGCGTCAACCTTTTCCAAGCGCTATGCCTTTATGAACGCCTTTGGAATTTTAACGGGAGATGAGGATAAAAATGGCGAGGGAGTTGGCGAAGCCAGCACAGGACAGGTTCAGGCAGCAATAATGCTCATTGAAAAAAGTTCAAATATCGAGGATCTCAAAAAAGTTTGGTCGAGCTTTGCTAAAGAGATCAAGGCGAATAAAGAAGTTATCCGCCGAGCTAATGAAATTAAGTCTTTTATCGAAAATGAAAATTCACAAAATGCCTCAAAAAAGTGAGGACTGGTTTGAAATAAGAAAGGGAAAAATTACCGCCTCTAATGCTCAATGTATCGCGGCGAACGGAAAGGGACTAGAGAGTTATATCATTGCCTTGCTTGCTGAAAAATATTCCAACAATAAGGAAAATTACAGCAATGGCGATATGGATCGTGGAGTGGAATTGGAGGAACAAGCAAGAATGACTTATGAAATCGAGAGAGAGAAAGTGGAGGAAGTCGGATTTGTTGAAATGGACGAATTTACAGGGTGTAGCCCGGACGGGCTAATTGGAGAGGACGGAGGAATCGAAATCAAATGCCCGAACGATGTCAATTTCTTCAAAATCTTAATGGACGGAGAAAAAGCGATTGATCAGAAATATCGGTGGCAAGTTCAGATGTGTTTGCTGGTATCAGAACGAAAGTGGTGGGATCTCGTATTTTATAATCCTAATTTTGATAAAAATATGCTGGTGTTCCGTATTGAGCCGGATCTAGCCAGTCAGGAAAAGCTCATTATGGGGATCGAAAAAGGAAAAACCATAATGAAAAGTTTTGAGGAAAAATTAAAAAATATTAAGTAAAAAAATATGCAAGAAATTACACCATTCAATCCTACAAAAGCCGAAATTCAAGCTGCCGTCTTGGAAGTCGAGGGATTGACCATTTCCGGCATTGATGACGTCGCCGGATACGAGGCGGTAAAGGTCGGCAAGAAGAAATTAGCCGACTACCGGATCAAGATCACTAAATTTGGGAAAGAACAGCGCGAGGAGGCGTTGGCGTGGCAGAGGGAGGTTTTAAGGCAGGAGAAAGAACTGATTGCGATGATTGAGCCGACTGAAACCAAATTAAAGGGAGAACTTGAAGCCGTGGACGAAGAAAAGAAGCGTCAGGAAAGAGCCATTCTGTTGCCTAGCCGGAAAAAAATGCTGGAAGAATTGCAGGAGCTTATTCCAATAATTTCCGATGACGAAATAGTCGCAATGGACGAAAAGGAATTTGCCGCTTTTTATACCGAAAAGAAAATGGTGTTTGTCGAGGAGCAAGGAAAGCGAGAGGCTGCCAAAGAAGCCGAAGCGAAAAGACTTGAAGAACTGGAAGCCGCCAAAAAAGAAGCTGCGGAAAATGCGAAGAAAGAAGCGGAAGAAAAAGCCGAACGAGAGAAAAAAGAGGCTGCCGAAAAAGCTGAAAAAGAAAAGCAGGAAGCGGTTGAAAAGGTCAAGCGAGAGCAGGAAGAAAAAGAAAAAAAGATTGCCGCAGAAAATGCAAGATTAGCGCGCGAAGCTACCGAGAAAGCCGAAGCCGAAAAAGCGTTGCAGGAAAAGACTGAAAAAAACCGGAAGTATAAGGCGTGGTTGAAAAAGAACGGATATACCGAAGAATTAAAAGAGAGCGGAGAAATGCTGGTGATTAGGGTCGGAAATTACTTCACGCTTTATAAAAAAGTTGATTCAATAGAAATTTAATTTTATGAATATCAATAAAGCACTTATCGCCGGACGCCTCACTAAAGATCCGGTTGTCCGGACTACGCAAACAGGTCAAACGGTGGCTCAATTTTCGATAGCCACCAGCGAAAAATGGAAAGACAAGCAGGGTCAAAAACAAGAAAAAGCGACTTTCCATAACATTGTAGTTTGGGGAAGATTGGCAGAAATTGCCGGTCAGTATCTCACAAAAGGTCAGGAATGTTATATCGAGGGGAGGATAGAAACTCGCGACTATACCGGCAAAGACGGGATAAAAAGATACGTCACGGAAATTGTTGGAAACAATCTGCAAATGGGAAATAAACCGCAGGGGTATGCCGCGCCAGCTCCGACAGCGCCTAGCACTCCGGCAAAAGAAGAAGAAATCCCGACGATAAATTTAGACGAAGATCCAAATGAAGTTAAAATCGAGGACGTGCCTTTCTAAAAAAATATGGAGGAAATCAAATCAAAAGAACGAGAATATAAAGTCATCATAAATTTCAAAGCTAGTTCCGAAACGCAGGAGAAAGGTATCGGAATAGTGAAAGAGGCGATGAAAATTATGGGGCTAAACGCCGTAAGCGTAAAGTGTATTAGCGGATTGCGGTCAGACGCTCAAAATAACGCCTTGCACTTATGGCTGGATCAGATAGCAACCGAAGCCGAAAAGAGGGGTCAGACGATTGATTTATGGATCAAGCACCCGACAGAAATGAATATTACAGAAAGTTTGCTAAAAGATTCATTCCGAACTACCGGAAAAAAGATGTATGGAAAAAACAGCACAGCCGATTTGACGAAAGAAGAATTTTCGGAAGTCCAGCGATTGTTTGATAAAGCCGTGTTAGAACGTCTAGGAATAGACATTGAATTCCCAAATATTGACCTTTTAATAGACCGTGATAATCAAAATAACAAATAAAAAAATATGTTAGTAGGAATTTTAACAGGGCTAGTCGTCGCATTGTGGTTTGATGGAATGTTTTTTTCTCGCAAGGATAAAGCGGCGAGGAGAGGAATAGAGAAGTTAGCCGAAGATTTAAACAGGGAGGTGAAATTCTATGATTTTATAGAAGAAGCAAGTATTTTTGTTAGCGATTATAGCCAAGAACGTGCCGAGCGCAATAAAATGTTTGAGCTGAAAATGGAACTTCACGACAGAATGAATAAGTTGTTAGAAAGGATAGATAAGGTGGCTGATACAGCAGAAAAAACAGATTTAAGTATGGCAAAGGGCGTTGACGAATTGGCAAAGCATTTGAAACTTGAGATAGTCCCATTTCGAGAACCGGAACAAAACGGATTTAAAATAGTTAAGTTGAAAAAGTCCAAGAAATAATAATTAAAACAATAATCAAAATGAGCAAGTTCAAAGTCGAACATTCGACGAAGCCAAGTTTTGAAATTGAAGCCGCGGACTATTCTGACGCATTGGAAATTATAGTCGATATGGAGGGATACAAAATTTCCAAAATTGAAGAAGCCAAGAATATGATTGAGGCGTGGGCGCTGGCGATAAAAAAACACGAGGGATATTTCCCCGGATCAGCTGCTTACAGAAACAATAATCCCGGCAATTTCCGCTGTTCTTCTCTTGTTATGGGAGAATTTGGGGCGACAAGCTGTGTGAATAATTTGGCGGTATTCCCGACTTATGAAAAAGGGTTTTCAGCATTGAAGCAATTTTTGATTTATGCTTGCACCGGAGAACTGCGAAGCTATAAGCCGACGATGACGCTTTTGGATTTTTATAAAGTCTATGCTCCAAGCGCGGACAATAATAATCCCTTGAATTACGCGACAGCCGTAGCGACTGATTTGGGTGTTTCCGTTGGTACGAAAATAGCGGATCTGTATATTTCGGGGACGGTGGACGCTGATGACGTTCCGGTTGAAATTGAAAATCAGTTAGCCTATGGTGATATAAGATTTGGTAATACAAAGCTACTTATTTCCACTTACGGTTGCAAATTTCTTTGCGTCAAGTATATGTATGAAAGAAAAATCGGAAAGAAAATATCAGTCAAGGACTTGGACGCCAAACTTCTTGCTGGAAATTGTTATTCAGGTAATTCAATGCTTGATGACACAGCGATCGCGCGGACATTGGGGTTTGAGTTTTTAGGCAAAGAAAAAGATATAAACAAAGCGCCGGATTGGAATCCTACTATTAAGGAGGTTGATTTTGCTAATTTAGCCGGGCAACAGCAACATTTTGTAATTAGAGATATTGAGGACGGTAAAAGGATTATACGAGATCCTTATACTGGCGTTGTGAGAAAAATAAATTATTACGAATTGAAGTGTGGAACTCCTAATTGGGAAAAAGGAGGATTTTCATACCGTAAATTCAAAATATAAATTTATGTCAGAGAAACAAATAAAAAAGGAGGAGGAGAAATTCTCCGAAGAATTAAAGGGCGCGGCTTATACCGCCGCACCGCACCTAGACATCAAATACTACGAGAGAGCGTTGGATCTGCAAGCGAAAAAGATAGAGAGCCAAACGCAGGAACTCGCTAGAATGAATCGTGTCTATCAACGGGAAGTGCGGAACGTCAAAATATCAGAGGCAATAAGTTTTCTAATTTCAGTAATAATTCAAAAAATAAAAATATGATAAATGAGTATGAAACAGCGGATCAAATGGAAATGGCTTATATCGCCTATCTCGGAATGTTCCCATTTGAATACGACCGGAGCAATGAAAGAAAAGTGGTGATGATCATCAAAGGAGATTACGATGTTATTGAGGGAAAATTGAGAGAGATGTGGGACGATGACGAAAGAAGCAAGGATTTTAGAAAGCACCTAAACGCTTTTAAAACGGTGAAGCAGCAGACTTGGGTAGGCGGCAAATTCGATCCTAATTTCTATCGAAGAAGCGTCGAGATCGGAGGAGATTCAAACGAAAAAACTATTAAAAAAGTCCACCAATAAAATGAAACAGAGAAGCTCTTTGAATAAAGCTATACGCCTTGAAAATTGGCTGGTTGAAAAATGTCGAGAGCTTATTGACGCAAAGGCTTATAAAACGAGCGCCAGCGGAGCAGGGCTTGATAAAAATGACGTTCGTATTCCCAACTTCGATATGGAGATAGAAGCCAAAAATCAAGCAACGTGGAAAATGCCGGAATACGTTGAGCAACTAAAGAGGCAAAAGACGAACGGGAATATGTCGGTATTAGCAGTCAGAAATCCAGCCAAGCCTGAATTTGAAGAAGTTTATGTCATTATGGACTTCTACGATTGGGCGGAGTTGGTTAAAAAACAAGCGGAAAAAGTCGAGGTGGAGAGCAATTTCGATCCAAAGCTAAAATGGAAAGTTAAAAGATTGCAGGACGCCGCGCGAGATGTTTTTAAGGAATTAGATTAAATATTAAAAAAAGGCTATGGAGGAAAAAACAATAAAATTAAGTGAGCTAAAGAAAATTTCAATCAAGCCGGGGGAAGTCTTGGCGATCAAGGCAAAGCCGCTTAAAGAGCGTGAATGGCTGGAAGAAGTCGCTAGGTGGCTCGGAGATAATTTAAAATGCCCCGTCCTTATAGTGGAGGATTTTGATGAATTTAGAGTAATTTCAGCTAAAAAATTAAAAAAATGAAAATCAGAATCAAAACAAATAAGGGATACAAAGATTTGGAAACTCCCACATTTTCCAATGGTAATTGCTCCGGCTGTGGAAAGGATATTTATTGGGTCGAGGGAAAGAGCGGAAAGCCAATGCCGCTATCGAGGCTGGGGAATGGTGATCTAGTTTCTCATTTCTTTGATTGTCCGCAAGCCAGCCAATTCAGAAAAAGCGATGAGAAAAAGTAGCTGGCAAAATCTTAAAACTGGCGATTGGATAAAATACGGCAAACACGGAACGCCAAGAAAGATATTGAAAGCCTCTCGGCACGACGGGAAAACTGGCTGCATAACATTGAAACAGATTGGCTATTCTTATCTCGGAAATCCAAAAGCAGGCAGGACGGTGGTATATGTATCTTGCGACTGTCGAATGTTTAATAAAATATTAAGTAAAAAAATATGGAGGAAAAAGAAGTTTGCCCTTATTGTGGGGCAGAAAAAAAAGAAGTAGCAACGCACTCATTGACGACTGGATTGGTTCGGGATCTAATAATTTTCGCTAAAAGGGCGAAAGAAAAAGGGGAAAACAAGGTTCATATAACGAAAGAGTTGGACTTTTCAATCAATCAATGGTGCAATTTTCAGAAATTAAGATACTTCGGATTGGTGGCAAAATGGGAGGCAGAGGACGGGAATAAAAAGACTGGTTTTTGGGTTTTGACTAGGAACGGATTGGAATTTTTACAGGGGAAATTAAGCGTTCATAAAAAGGTCAGCGCTACTAAAAAGGGGATAACGGAACGATCAGAGGAAATGGTTTGTATTGATGATTTTCCGCAAAGCGATGAAAACTATTGGCAAAAAGATTTTAATATAGAAATAAATAACGGTAAAATTACAAATATGGAAGAAGAAAAAAAAGAAGAAAAGCCAGCAGAAAAGCAGCCGAATGTTTTGGGTAATTGCCCGGCTTGCAAGGGTGGACTTTATAAACAGCGACAATTTGATAACAGCACAATGAAAACTAAGGATACTATATCTTGTTTGAAGTGTGGTAAAGTTTTATGAAAAAAATACCGAGCATAATTCATCAGATTTGGGTTGGCAGTCACCCGAAGCCTGAAAAACTAATGCAGACTTGGAAAGACAAACACCCGGATTTTAAATTTTTCGAATGGAATAATGAAACGGTTAAAAAGATGAAATGGCGCTGTCAAAAGCAGATAGATCAGATGTGGGCTGCGGAACGCTGGAATGGAGTGGCTGACTTAATCCGGTATGAAGTTTTAAGTGAATTCGGCGGATTTGTCGCTCCGGCGGATAGTATATGCCTCAATCCGATTGATGATTTGCTTCCTTTAGGATTATTCTGCTGCTTTGAAAATGAAAAAGTGCGTCCGGGGTTGCTTTCTCCTCACATTGGGGCTTGCCCGAAAGATAAGCTGATCGAGGGAATGATTGAATTTTTAGAAAAACAAGACGATGTTTTATATGACGAAGTATGGAAAGTGACGGGGAACGCTTTGCTGACGAGAGCCGTGGCGTCAAATGCCTACCCGATCGCAATTCTTCCGAGCTTCACTTTTATTCCCGAACATTATACTGGTTGCAAATACGAGGAGGACGGGACTATCTACGCCAAGCATTTTTGGGGAAGCACAAAACAAATAACAGATAAATTGGACGAACAAATATGAAAAAAACAATAATTGTTATCAAATTTATTCCACTTATTATGCTAGCGATACCGGTTATTCTAATGCAAGCGATAGCATTAGTGTCGAGAGATCTTTTTGAATGGCTAGACCAATATTGCGATAAGCTGTGGGAAAAATTATATAGGTTAAGAGATAAAATAATATGAAAAAAGATATTTTTCAAGAGCGATACAAAAAAGGGCAGGAGCGAAAAAAGGCTCAGCTAGTTACGCTTTTAGACAACAGATCAAGCCAAAGGGTTTTCAATGGAGAGTCGATCACGGACAGCGAGTTTGATTTTTTACTGGAAAATATGGCTAAAGTTCCTAGCTCTTGCAGTCGTGAAGCTATTTATGCAACCACGGCGCAGGACAGGACGAAAAAGGAATTGCTGGGGGCGCTTTTGGTCGGTGGCGTCGGCTGGATACATAGGGCGGACAAAATTATTCTTTTATTCGCTGATCCGTTGGCTTATAAGGCAGGCGATGAAATAAAGTTTATGCCATATTTGGACGCCGGCGCAGTATTGGCAACAGCTTATCTGCTTTGCGAGGAAATGGGAATCGGCTGTTGTTTCGTTAATCCGAATATCAGGGAGGAAAACAAAAAGATATTTCACGAAAGATTTAGGACGACGGGGATATTTTGCGGAGCGCTAGCTATTGGCAGATATGACAAAAAAGCCAAGCCAACAAAGAAAAAACCAATTATAACTCTTAAATAAAACCAAGATGAAAATTTTGAGAATCACAGTGGCAAGTTCAGATGTCGCCAAGCAAGATGAGGAATCGTTCAGGGACGAATTGAATGATCGTCTTATTGCGGCAGGGTTCGATCCGCAAAACACCATAATCAAGCAACCAAGAAGCGACGTGAAAGCAATGGATTTTATACAGTTTCGATATAGCGTTTTTGATCGGTGGGACGTTCAAATTCAAGATTTTTTTTGGAAGATCGAGCGCTGGATACGTATTCAGTTATCAAAGTAGGTAAAAAATATAAAATATAAAAAAATGGATGAAAAATTAAAAAAGATAATAGCATTAGCTAAAAGAGGCGAGGGAGGTGAAAAAGAAAACGCCATTAGGATAATCAAAAAGATATGCGAGAATAAGGATTTGAATTTTGATGATGTAATGGCGGAACACAATGAGGAAAAAAGCTTTGAATTTTATTATAAGGGGCTTTTAAACCAAGACATAGCCTTTCAAATATACTTCAAGGTGATAGGTGGCGAAAAAGTTTCGTATAATTCCAATTATATTCTCATAAAATGCACACCCGAAAAATTTGAGGAGTTTCAAGTAGCTTTTTATGAATATCGCAGGATATACAAAAAAGAGAAAAAAGCGTTTGACGAAAAGCAAAAGCTTGAAAAAAAAGTTTTCTCTGAAGCTTTTATCCAAAAATATGAATTGTATTCAAATCTAACGGAGGAGCAAATTGAGGAGCTTAGGAAAAAAAGAGCTAAGAAAGAAATCACCGCAGAAGATATTAGGGAGGCAGAGCTAGCGGCAAGAATGGCAGCGGATATGGAAGAAGAGCCACTTTTGCACAAAAGATTAAATTAAGTAATAATTATTAAAAATTAAAAATTATGCGACAGTTGCAAATGGTTTTCGATGAAATAGTCGAGGACAAAAAAGAGCTAAAGGGGTTGAAAGAGATGTATCGCGACGCACTAAACGACACTGATAATTATCAGGAGGTAGTGCAAAAAGCTAAGGAGTTGAGAGAAAAAAAGAAAGCCATTGAATTGGCAGTTCAAAACAAAATGGGTCGAGCCTATGAAAAGATAGAGGAATTGACCAGCGAAATAAAAGCCAATAAAATACTTCTTTCAGATATAGCGATGACGACTTTAATGGACGGTAAAACAGTGGAGATATCCGATCCTTTCGGGAATGTTTATGAGCCGGACTATAAAGTGAACTTTAAAAAATCTGATAAAATTAAAAAATAAAAATATGATTCAAGAATTTAAAATTCCAAACGCAGTCGGGTTTTGCAAAAATTGTTTCAGATCAAGACGGGACGGATCGGCTTATTGTGGTGAGTGTCAAGACGAGCTGGAGCGAATGAAAGTTTTTATTTCTGATGATCAATTTCCCTTATTGGATAAAGTATTAAAGAAATTCAAGATTAAAAGTGCGCTTGATTTGGGGAATATCATTTTCACATACGGGGACACGATGTATTCTAGCTATAAAACCCTTATGGAAATGCCGTTTCACTTGGTGGCGCACGAATTGACGCACGTATTCCAGCAAACAAAAATGGGCAGAGATGAATGGTGGAAGCAATATTTGGCAGATGATAAATTCAGGCTTGATCAGGAGGTGGAAGCATATCGCCAGCAATACAAAGTAGCCAAGGCTAAAAATGAGGCAAATGCGGCGTATGTTTTGGAGAGAGTAGCCGGAGATTTGAGCAGTGCGCTTTACGGAAATATCATCAAATTTGATGAAGCTAAAAAATTGATATTGGAGGAGAAATAGAAATAAAAATTAAAAATAGAATGGAGGTGTTATTATGGCAACAACAAAAAAATGTTCTCAATGCAAAAAGAGAATGGGTGTAAAAAAGTTTTACAAAGACAAATCAAGCAAAGACGGGCTTAAAACTTATTGCAAGGAGTGCGCAAAGAAATATAAAAAATAATCAAATGCCGGTGCGCTTAATCTGCCATAATAGGAATGGTATAGAGCGGTAAATTGTTTTCCATACCTAAAACAGCCGGCGAGTTATAAAAATATGAAACTATTTATAGACGATATTCGTCCAGCGCCGGAGGGCTGGCAACAAGCTAGAACCGTGACCGACGCTATCAGATTTTTGGCGATGTTTGGCAAAGAGGTTGACGAAATTTCCATTGATCACGATATTTCCTATGCTGTTGAAGTAGCTGGAACGATCAGACCATTTCCAAGTCCTGAAAATTTTTCAGCAGTGGCGAGGTATATTTGCGCGGCGTATGTTCCGGTAAAAAAAGTAATTATTCATTCGGATAATCCGGTCGGAGCGTTAGAAATAAGTAAGATATTTAAGGAGGCAGATATTGCTTGTGAATATGTGCCGGCGTCGCGAGTTAATCGGCTGGAAAGCGAGGTTTAGACGCTTGACATTTTTCCTTTTTGGGTGTATAATGGGCTTAATGGAACTGGGTGATCCACAGGGTGAAATCTAACCAGTAAAAACAAAATATGAAAATTATCGCTTGGACGATTTTCGCAATAGTGTGCATAACTTTGCCATTGTCGCTTTCATCAAAAAAGGTTATAATTATAAATAATGAGTATGCAAGAGCTGACACCATACCAGTTGAAATTACAAGAGTTGAAGATCCAAAAATTGATGTTGTCTACAAGTCCGGCGTGTTTTTTACTTATAACGCCGAACCCGGACAAACTGACGGAAATCCAAGAAGAACTGCGAGTGGGAAAGATGTTAAAATTGGATATGTCGCAAATAATTGTTTGCCCTTTGGGAGCATAATAGAGGTTGAGGGTATTGGTAAATTGGAAGTTCAAGACAGAATGAATAAGCGTTATGGTTGTGATTCATTTGATGTTTTCAAAGAAAATCGCGAGGACAACTTTAAGAAAAAGCTTAATTATAAAATTCTATAAAATAAAATGTCAACAATTCAAATTACAATTCAAAAAACTGCAAAAGCCGGCGTTCCCGAAATGGCAAAGACTTATAACACCGCTTTTGAGGGAAATTTGAATGATTTAAAAAGAGTTCAGAACCATTTAGATAACGAAATTGAGAAAATATTGTGGGATAAAGGAGCAGCAAAACCAGTAGAGGAATTAAAAGAACAAGCTAATTAAGCTTGTTTTATTTTTTATGATAAGTATTTCAGAACTACAAATTTACGCCGAAAGGTTCGCAGCTCGTAAAAAAGGTTTGCTTGAAAAGGACACGGTTCACGGTTTCATAGGGTTCATCGAGGCAGAGCAGGGGAAAAGCAAGCGATCAGGGGTTATTTCTTTGGAGAAAAGAGAAACAACTCGCAGACTGAAAGAGCTGAAAGAGCGCCAAGATGAAAATAAGAGGGTCACGCCGGAAGATGATTTTTCTAGCATAAAGGATTAGAGTTATGAAAAAACCAACAGAAAAACAGTTAAAATATTGGGAATCAATGAGAGGGAAAAGAAACGATGAAGCAAGAAATTGGAAAGAAAAAATAAAGAAGTCGGCAGTTCATCGGTGGCTCGTGGTAAATTTTGGAAAGCCTAGAAAATGTGAAAAATGTGGTAGAACAAATAAAAAAAGTTATGACTGGGCTTGTAAAGATCATAAATACCAAAGAAAAAGAGAAGATTTTATGAGGCTTTGCACTTCCTGTCATCGGTTACACGATTTAGAAAATGGCTTAATAGAAATAGGAGATCGTGATATTTCGGGAAAATTTATAACAATTAAAGATTAAAAAAATGGAGGAAGAAAAAAATCTAAGTCAAAATGTGACCAATGATGACAATTTTGGCTTAACAAAGGGAGATTTGAGGGTATATGACGAAAATCTTAATCCGGTTGATTGGGATAATTACCCGAAAATAACAGTTTCAATGGGAGAAGATTTGGAGAAATACCAAAAGGGTATGATCCGAATTGATATAGCAAGAGCAGAAGATGTCGCGGTTCAGAGCTATTGGATTCAGGTGGACGGATTGATGAGCATAGTTTATTCAGTCTATGCCAAGACCTTGAATGATTTGAGGAGAGCGACGATCAGGCAGCAAACAATTCGAATGTGGGGATTTTTCAGAAAGTTGTTTGATAAATTGAGAGGATAGGCTTTGCCTCCGGGACAAATATTTATTTAGTCGGGTATGCGAGCCTTTTTGATAAAGATGTGGACGGGGTGCTTTGCAAGCTAAAGGGAAAGCGCGGACGAAAGTCGGCTCAACTGCACATTCACCCTAGTTCGCTTTATATCTCCGTGGAAGCAGCGAACTATTCAGCGCATATTCCTAAAAAGAATTGTGGCGATTGGGAGAAGGAAATGCTGTTTCAAAAAACAAGCTAGTATCTTGTCGCTTCTCCCACGGGGATATAAAAATTTGATGATTGCTTTGAGGTGCTATCGCAAGCCGGTCAACGTAAAAGACCGTTCTGTCGTAAATGCCCTGGGTCGCTCGCTTGAACCATTTGAAACATAATGCTAGAGCGCCTCGAAGTAATTATTAAATATTAAAAAAAATGAGCGACAAAATCACTTGTCCGCAATGCGGTCAGGAACTCGATGAGGGAACGACAAAATGTTTCCAATGTGGGGCTGATACCAATTTGCCCGAAGCAGTAAAAGAGCCGGTGAAAGAAGAAGAAACCGGAGAGCAAGGCGAAGAAATAAAGATTCCAGTTAAAGACGAAGATGAAAGTCAGGACGCGGAGAGTGAGAAAAAAGAGGAGGAAACTACTACCCAACCAGTCGGGGAGGTTGCCGGAGCAGTAGCCTAAAGCGGAAAAAAAACTTGACAAAAGCAAAAAATAGGAGTATAATGGATAGCAGAGGGGTTGTATTTTATATCATTGCGTGGCGACTATCTCGAAATTAAGTCTGATCCGCATTTTGCAAACTACGCCATTGCGCTCGTAAGTATCATATTCGAGCAAGCGACCTAGCGACGCTTTATGGGGAGAGAGCGAAAGCCTCAAACCATAGAGTATCTAGGAGATCAGCGCCGGAGGGGCAAAGGGCTGGGATAGAGCTTCCCTCCGGTGATACTAAATTAAAAATATTAAATATTAAGTAAAAAGCTATGTTGTCGATGAGAATCACAAAATTGCCTGCGGAATTGTTCTCGGCGAGCGTTCGCTCAAAGGATCACTTCTACGGAGCAGTTGCCAAGTATCTGACAATCGGTCAAATCTTGGAAATCGCGTAGAGCGATAAATAAAAGTGAATATTAAATAACAAAGGAATATAGATTGTTTGTGAGCGGTTAGCGCTATCTCATAAACCCTACATTCCTTTTTTGTATGCCAATATGAAAACTGTAAAAAAATCGAGGGCTAAAAGATTTAAGAAAAAGGCTGATCCAGTCAAAACTCTTGCCGAAATAGAGGGACTAGACGAGGGGAAAGGACTAAGGCTCGCGTGGTTAAAATTCATAGAGGCGTATATCTCAAATGGGGGCAATGGGACTAGAGCTTATCAGGTCGCATATCCGGGGACGAGTGATGACACAGCAGGGACAAATGCGGCTAGATTGCTTGGAAATGCTCGGATTAGAGCAGAGCTTAATAATAAGCTAGGGGCGCAGGAAGTCACGGAAGAATTTATTGTTGACGGACTGAAAACGATTGCGGTCAAATATCGGGGAGCAAAGACGATTATGGCAGCCGTAAAAAGCTATGAGATATTGTCGAAGATTAAGGGTATGCTCGTTGACACAAAGAAGATTGCATTTACTGGTGATAATCCGGCAGTATTCTTGCCAGTTTATAATGCAAAGGAAAAAGAGGAGTTCGACAAAATCAAGAAAGATAAGCAAAGGATAGTCGAATGATTCTTGATATAGTCGGACTGCAAAATGTCCAAGTATTTGAGCCACTGCCAAAGCAAAAGTTGTTTTTATACCACATTGAGGACAATGATGAGGCAAAATTCATCTGGTATTGTGGTGGGTTCGGGTCAGGCAAGAGCTACATAGGATCGCAGGCGGTCATAAGGCACGCTATGCAAAATCCGGGTGGACGCTCATTGATTGCTAGACAGACATTGGTTGACCTAAAAGCCACGACAATGAAAACCTTTTTTGAGGTTCTCGATCCGCGGCTCATTAAAAAATGGAACAAAACAGAGAATTTGTTGACGTTTATCAACGGACACGAAATCTATTTTTGGGGATTGGACGATATTGAGAAGTTAAAATCTCTTGAAATCGGATTCTTTTGGATAGATGAAGTGAACGAAGTGGCTGAAAATACATTCAATGTTTTGAAAGGACGTTTGCGAAATAAGCGCCATAAAAAGCGTCTTGGGATACTAACCAGTAATTCCGAGGGCAAAAATTGGACTTATAAGCAATTCGTTTTAGGCAAAGGTATCAGGACAGCAAAGGATTTGGAGAAATACTGGATTATTAAAGCGCCTAGCAACGAAAATACCTATTTGCCGGAGGATTATTTGGAAGTCTTGAACTCATACACGGGCGATTTATTCGAAAGATATGTCAAAGCTTCGTGGAATGTGTTTGAGGGACAGATATTTCCCGATTTTCACAGAGAGATTCACGTTATTAAGCCGTTCGCAATACCGGAAACGTGGAGAAAGATAGGCGGTATTGACCACGGCGAGCGCAGTCCAAGCACATTTGTTTGGGCGGCGATCAGTCCAAGCGGAAACATTTTTATTTATCGGGAGTATTCGCTGGCTGGTGAGGGCGTGGATATGCACGTTAAGAATATTAAGGAGCTAAACAGGGGTGAGAAACTAGACTATATAGTCATAGATCCGAGCGTAAAGAGCGTGCGCGGCACATCAGGAAGAAAGATTGATACGGAATATAAAGAGGAATGGATAAAGCAATTCGATCAGGTTATGCCCTTGCGCTATGCCAATAATGACGTCAATGCCGGCATAGCAAGGCTTCACAAGTATTTCAGGATTGATCCGGAGAGGATTCACCCGTCAACCAAGAAAAAGGGATCGCCAAGATTATATTATTTTGATACGTGTCCTCAAGCAGCAGATGATACCGAGGGCTATAAGTGGAAGAAAATCAGTCCAACTAACGAGAACGACCCGGAAGAAAAGCCAAGAAAGAAAGATGACCACGTTCTTGATCCGATTCGCTATATCGTAATGAGCCGACCGGACATCAAGCAGGCAAGCGCAACGAAAATGCAGACCACCGAAAGGGAAGATAGAAAACTCGATCCGCACGGTCAGGCGCTAGACGCCAAGACGCTACTCGAACATCATAAAAAACAATTTAAAGGAGATTTTATTGATTTAGACGAATAACTATGGCTGATGATATACACAAACAAAGCGCAATAATGGAGATAACCGCCGCGTCAGGCGATATTGACATTGAAAACGATAGCGACGAGCTGTTGGCGCAGAAAATTGAGCTTCGTTTAGGCGAGGGGAAAGGACTTTATGACGCCATAATGAAAGAGGTGCAGGAGAATGAGCAGATATTTTTAGGTAATATCGACCGAATTATGGGTGTTGACCTTGCTAAGTATAAGAGCAAGGCTGTTCTCAACCGAGTTTATTTGACAATCAGGAATATGGTGGGGCTGGATACGGACAATTTGCCAAAAGTGCAGATGATTCCGGGCAAGGATACTCCGCCAAGCATTAAGAAAGCTGAAAAGGTAAAGAACGCCGTCGAGTATGGCTTCATTCGTGTCAACTTTATGGATTTGATCACGAAGTGCATATTTGACACCCGGATCAAGCGCGATTCATTCGCTCGTTGGTTTTGGAACTATGACAAGAATGACTTTGATTTGGAGGGCGTAATGATCGAGGAGATAACTTTCAGCGCCGAGGGTTCGACCATTCAAGATTGCGAATGGCTGGTTTATCACCCACTCAAAAATAGGAAATGGTGGAAAGATAATTATCCGGCAGTCTATGATCAGATTGCTTTTGAGAACGTCAAGCCGGTGGATTATACCGGCAAGGGCTACCCGTCAACGACCGCGCAGACTTTCGGACGCGGCACAGTCGCAAGATTCTATGCTTATTGGGAAAATGATTTATTGATTGAAATGGCTTATGGCAAGAATGGCGAGCGACTTATTTTAAAAAAGAGCCAAAATCCATATTACGAATACCGAGATCCGTTTATTCAAGTCCAAGATTGGGCGAAAGAAGCAAGACCGGAGGCGTTTCAGATAGCCTCTCAAACAGGTTTGCCAATGGAACAGGCACTTCCGCAGATTCTTGATCCGCAAGATGTCAGGAAGTTTAAGCCGATTGTGAATTTCTTATCAGAACCAAGAAAGCCGTTTGTGCAATTTCCTAGCTTGAAGCTAATGGGAAAGATGTATTCATCGAACCTAATGGCGCAGGCAAAGGAAACTTTGACAAATTATATTGGGAAGAAAAGGCAGATTGCCGACAACTTGCGAGGTTGCAATGTCAAAATCGTGGTGGACAGCAATCAATTTAACGAAGATGAGGCGGCAGCGATCAATGACGAGCCTATGCAGGTTATCCGCGCTGATATGCAACAGACGCCTAATCCGGTGCAGGTGGTAGCGCCGACATTCCCGGAACTTCAAGGAGTGCTTCTCGATATGAACCACGACGAAAAGTATATTGACGATTTGTGGGGTCATCACGAAATCTCTAGGGGGTCAGGAAACGCCAATACGCTCGGTCAGGACAAGCAGAACGCAGAAAGCGACCGCACACCAGTCCGTATGCAATCACGAGCCACAGAGAGCGCTATAAAAGAAATTACGGAGGGTTGGATACAGTTGATGAAGATGTTTTATACCGAAAAGCATTGGGTCAAGAAATTGGGCGGCAAAGAGGGCGTTGAAATGGCGGAAATGATAAATCAGGACATCGAGGAGGGTATTGAGCCGCTTATTATTCCGCAGTCGATGATGAAAGTGGATAAAGTTCAACGGGCAATCTCATTGTGGAGCGCCAAAGCGCTTGATCCTTACACATTATTCAAGGAATTGGAAATGCCTAATCCGAAAGAATTGGCTGATAGGCTGATTAATTTCATCAAATTTGGCATTATATCCGATCAAGACCCCGAAGAAATACAGGCAGATATGCAAAATCAGGCTGGCAATGGCGGCGATATGACCAATAATCCGGTGGAACGGGCTGATAGCGAAAACAAAGGATTCCAAAACGGCGACGGAGAGAACATTTCACCTACTCCAAGAGAATTTGTCACCAAAGAACACGTCGCGCTGCACTTTGCTTTCTTCAAAGATCCGGAAAAGAAAATGGAGCAGCGAGATATGGACTTATTGGAAGCTCACGCCAATGTTGATAAAGCTACATTGATTCAAAATATGGCTGAAATGGCAAAGACGGGCGCTCAACAGCAGATAAACGAGGGTAGAATGGCGAAAAAAGGCGCTCAACCTATGCAGAATGGTGGCAAACCTATGCAAAAAGGTAAGCCAGTTGAGAAAACAGCGGCAAAAGTGGTGGTAAATGTTAAGAAATAATTATTAACGGTAAAAAACAATGGGAAACAAAATAGCGTGGGTAGGACTAGGATTGAGCGGACTAGGATTGGGACATTTCTTTCCAATTTTACTGCCAGTCGGAGCGATCATCTTGGTAATTGGTGTCATTCTGATACTACTGGACAAATAATGTTTTTTTAGAAGTTGGGCGTTCTATCTTTTCGCCTAACTCTAAGTAAATATTAAATATTTTAACAACAAAATTATGGCAGAGAATGAGCCAGCAATCCCTCTCGTTGAGGGGGACGGTATCGTTGACGATACCAAAAAAGCACCGGAAAAAGGCGATCCAGCAGCCGATAAGGACGGTGGCGACAAAGGTGGGGATAAGGACGGGGGAAGCCCGGACGAACCTACTGAACGCGAAAAGCAACTTATGGAGGGTTGGAAAGAAGATCGTGAATACTATCAAGGTGAGATTAAACGGCTTCGCACAGAAGCTAATCACCCGACATTCACGAAAGCGGAGGAGGACGAGTTAACCGCGATAGATGACCCGGACGAGCGAGCGGAAAAAAAGTTTGAATTCAAACAAAAGCGGAAAGAGTTGGCTGATAAAGCCGAACTCGACGCCGTAAAAAGCGAGATCCGTTTCTACAAGAGAACCAGCAAGGAGTTTGCCGACAATGAGAAAGAAATTGTCAAAATTGCCGGTGAATATGAGTGCAAGTCGCTCAACCAAGCTATTCTTATTTGGAGAGGTTTGAATATTTCGAAATCCAAAGTGGATAAGAAAATAAACGACGATCGCAAGAAAGGGGCTGACGGTAAAGGTGGCGGAAACGCCAATGGAAAGCCGACGGGCAACCATTATGATTCCAAAACTGACGGCAAAAAGTCTATTGGAGATTTGTATCGGGAGGGACTAGGTAAATAATTAACTAAACTTTCAATCATATGGCATTTGGAGATTGGGATCAACTGACTTCGATCACCCGTGAAAAGGTGCTTCCGAACATCGTTGACCAAATTGGGAAAGACCACCCGTTGCTTGGAAGATTGTGGGAGAATATTAAGCTGTGGAATGGCGGTCGCAGGATCGAACAACCAGTAAAATATCGCCACAATTCTCAAGGTGGGTCATATTCAGGACTTGATGTCTTGGATACTGGACAGCAACAAACGAGAACTCGCGCTTATTGGAATATAAAGCAAATTTATCAGCCGATAACTATTGCTAATATTGACTTAGCGCTAAATGGAGGCGAGGGAAAGATTGCGGATTTAATGGAAACTGAAATGGAGGAAGCCAAAGAATCGTTGACCGATAAATTCGGAACTCAACTGTTCTCTGACGGAACTGGCAATGGTGGTAAAGACATTACCGGTTTGAAAGCAGCCGTTGGAAACGACGGAACTGCGACTGCGAATTATGGTGATATTGTTCTTGGAACATACACTTGGTTCAAGGGGAATTATACCGCTTCGGTTGGTTCTCTATTGCTTTCCGACTTGGCAACGATGATGGACTCTTGCACTTCCGGTGCAGACGCTCCTACAATAATCGTCACGACTAAGACGATTAAATCTGCCTATGAAGCTCTGCTTCAAAATCAGGTTCGTTTTCAAATGGTCAACGGTAAGATTTCCGCGGACGGTGGAATTACCGATATGTCTTTCAGAACTGTCCCTATGATCGCTGATGAATATTGCGGTTCAACTGATATGTTCTTCATCAACGAGAAGTATGTGAAGTTGTTTTATATGAAGCACCCTAAATTCCCTACAGACGCGAAAGGATTTGCTGTTTCTCCTATGCGAGAGCCAGTTGATCAGGACGGTGAGGTGGGCTTCATCTTCTCTTATGTTCAGCTTGTGAATACACAGCCTCGTAAGAGCGGTCGCTTGACTGGTGTGACGGCGTAATGTCGCAGGAGGTAGTTCGGTCGAGCTGCCTCTGCCAGCTTTAATCAATAAATCCAAAGAGTAAAATTATGGCTTGGTCATTATCTAGCACAGTTAAAACAGTTTTTGGAAATAAGAAGATCCTTATAATCAAGGGAACAATCGCAAGTGGCGATACAACGGCTTCCGTTGTGACCGGATTATCAGCGATTGACTTTGTAAGCGCGCAAATTACGGATATTGCGGACAAAACAGTGCAACACTCTGTTTCCGGTGGGACTATCTCACTGACGTTCACAAATCCAGCCGCGACAAAAATTGTAGAAATGTTCATAATCGGACATTAGTATCTAATTATTAAATAAATTCAAATCCTATGGGTGGAGAATTAACAGGAGTATCAGAAGTCGATGTGACTGGACAAGGAACGCAAGGCGCGCGCAGGAGACAAGGTGTAAACGAATACGTTTATATGCAGTTTCCAGCGACAACCGCTGCCGGCGCTCCAATGGTGGTCACCTATGACGGCGACGAAGAAGTTATGGTTAAGGGCGTTGCCCCTGCCACGCTTGCCGTTTATCAGGAAATCGCCATTTGTCCGCGTCTTATCGGTTCTGCTGCTGAATTCGCTTGGGGACAAGTGAAAGGTATCTGCGAAGCTCTTATCAACGGAGCTACCGATATTGCCAAAGATAACTATCTCGAAGTTATCAATGGAGCTGATAATTTGGTATATGACAGCACGGCACGAAGCGTAAATTCAGTCGCTATTGCGGTTGACGCTTATGCAGATTCGACCGACGCTCTCTATACTGTTCAGTTGCTCGGTGATCGCGTTATCGTTGCAGGTTCTTAAAAATAGTTTCTCAATATTCAGCCCCTTTTCTAGCTGGGGGCTGGAATGGAGTAATTATTAAAAATTAAATAAGTATGGAGGAAAAACCGTTGAGTATTCTCATTGCCACGCCGACAATGGGAGATGTGCCAATGCAATACGCACATTCGATAGTGGCGATGATCCTTAAAACAAAAGACAAATATCCGGAGTGTAAAATCGCTATGGCGACTACCTACCGGAAAATGCACCATAGGGCGCGCACAGAACTAGCCGAAGCATTTTTACAGACCGATTGCACGCATATCCTTTGGGTGGACGACGATAATATTCCACGTGAAAAAGACCTGATAAAGCTGATAGAAGATGATTTGCCGATAGTTTCAGGGCTATATTTCAGGAGAGCCGAGCCGTATGAGCCGATTATAATGGTCAAACGGGAAAATGGCAGAGGAACGGAGCGCCGACCGGATCTATACCGCAGCAAAGAGGGTAAACCGTTCAAAATTCACTCGACAGGTATGGGATTTATGCTGATAAGGCGAGAAGTCATTGAAAAGGTGAAGTCGCTGGGTATGCCATTATTTGACATCAGAGGAGGTTTTGGAGAGGACATTTGGTTTTGCAACCAATGCCACGGAGCAGGATATGATGTTTGGCTAGATCCTAGGGTGGAAGTCGCACATTTAGGGGAAAAAGTTATGGTGACTGGCAAGACTTATGATGAGTTTTACAATAGAAAAGTGATAGATTTAGTGAAAAAGGCGGAAGAAGTTGAGGGCTGGTGTAAAAAGCGAGAGCTGGAATACCTAGCTGAAGCCGCTTCCCAAAGCAATTTCACGATTGAGGTGGGAAGCCACGCCGGACGATCGACAATAGTCCTTTCAAATTCAAGAAGATTAGTATGCGTTGACCATTTCACGGAGCAGGATATTTTCGATAAGTTTGCCAAAAACACGGCAGGATTGAAAAATGTCCAGTTTATCAAGAAAAAATCGGTGGAAGCAGCCGAAGATTTCCCGGACAACTGCGCTGACGTCATTTTTATAGACGGAAGCCACGAATACGAAGATGTCAAAGCTGACATAAAGGCGTATTGGGAAAAACTAGGCATCGGCGGCAGATTTATTTTCCACGATTATATCCCTGAATTTCCGGGAGTGATCAAAGCGATAGACGAATTTGTCAAAGAGATTGGAGCGTTCGCGAGTTTCAGCAAAATTCCGAATACTTCAATGGTCGAGATAATAAAGTTGTAGGTATTAAACATTAAATATACAAAAGTATGGCAACAAACATTGTTGACATTGACCAAGTGCCACCGGATATTGATCCAATGGCAGTCGGAGTGGTCAAGAATCCTCTATTTGAGGAATTCACGCACGAATACGCCGGAAAACCTCTGACAATCCCGGCGGCAACCAAGAAGATAATCAAGGTCGAAGAAGAACAGGAAGTGAAAGACGAAAAGACCGGAGCGATGAAAACGGTCAAAGTGAAAGTAGAAAAGGAAGTTCCCGACAAGGTTGGGGAAAGAGAGTTTCCGCTTTATGTAGCCGTTCACTTGGCTCATCACTTGGCTCAAAAGATTATCAGAGCGGAACACAGATCGGCACTTGATAAAATTGTCGATGAAAGAAAGAAAGAATTGGAATCTGCAAAACCAATTCCTGACTACAAAGGAAAATGCTGGGAGATGATGAAAGAATTAGTCGAAACTGACAGCGATTTCTTTGAAGAAAAAGGGCTTGGACAAGACGGAATGAAAGAGAGATTTATTAGGTAGAGGCGCGGTTTAAATACGCAGGGGAGGATAGTTCCTCTGCGAGAGGTGTCAGGTTTCCTCCACCTGCCCTCTCTCGTAGGGGAACTAACATAATTAACTTTAATCAAAAAATATGGCAACAAATCCAACATTAAACGATCTGCAAAAGGCTCACTTGTCTTGCAATGTCACGGAAGTTGATTTAGCGACTAATGATGATGTCGTCGTGACGGCGGCAAGGGCAATTTTGCTGGGAATCTATGTCCTGATCGGAAACTCGGCGCACGCGGTTATTTTCAAGAATACCTCGACGACCAAGTTGACTATTCCAGCCTCACAAGCTGCCGGAATAAATATCGACTGCAAAGGAGTGATATTTGACGACAATATTACCGTTCAATCAGATGACAGCGCCACCGGAAAACTTTTGGTTTTTTGGAGCGCTATTTAATTTTTAACCTAGGCATACCTATGCAAAATTTATTGACAGCGTTAGGGGGAAGAAAATTCGTGTTTGCGGAAGTCTTGACTGTTCTCTTGGCGATTATGATTATCGCTAAAGTTGATTTGGAGATGATCAAGACTTTTTTCAATTATGCCATTACGATTTTTGGAATATTTGTTGGGGGAAATGTGGCGCAGAAATTCTCGACAAATTCTGTCGAACCGGAGGAAATTAAGCAGTAATCATTAAAACGCAATGGAATTAAAAGATTGGCTAGATGTCATCACATCTCTAGTTTCGCTTATCGGGGTATTCTTCTTCGTCTATTTGTATTTCCGCAGTCCGGACATCAAGGCTGACAAGCAACTAGGTATAAATCAGGTTGCTTGCGTTGAAAAACATAAAAGGATTGACGAGATAATTTTAGAGATAAGAAAAAGTATAGAGGGGATAAATTATACATTTGCTCATTTCAAAGAAAACGAATTCAGGCATATTGAGGAAGAAATAAAGAAAATGAATGAAAATCAGATAAAGATGAACACCATTTTAGAAGAAAGATTACCGAGGAAAATAGAGGCATAGTAATTTCACAAAAAAGGAGGCACAAGATGAAGCAATGTCCGACGTGCGGTCAAATGCTGTGGCTGGAAGCGGACGGACTATGGCATTGCAATAATTGCAATACCGCCGTAGCTCTCCGAAAGGGCGACAAAATCTTCCGTATCTGCGAGAAGTGCGCACCACCGGAACGATTGCAGTTCGACCACCAAACTCCCAAAGGACACTTATTCGGGTGTCCAAACTGCGAATTCACGATGTGTTTTTCGTGAAAAATGGGGAGGTTGGCTCACACGTCAACCTCTCCAATAATCCTTAACAACAAATTATATTAGTAGCAAACAAAGCGCGATTATTTTCTTGCTAGGATTGCTCCTAGCGGCAATTCTGATATTTTGGGGGCTGGTGCAAGTTGCGCACGCTCTCTCACATATTGAAACAAGATATGATCCGCAAACGCTCCGGTATAAAACTAAATAAATAATTTAATTAAAAAATTTATGGAAGAAGAAAAAGTTGGAGAAATTGAAAATCGGTATGGCTATAAAATTACCAATGCCGAAATCAAAGGGGAAGAAGTTGTCGTTCACGCTTCGTTTTTTAACGGAGAAGAAAAAGTCAAAGAGATAATTCACGCTTTTTCTCGTGAAATGAGTGAGGAGGATATACGAGGAATGGTCGAAAAGGCGCTGAATTTGTATGTGGCAGAATTAGCGCAAGCAAAAGAGCAAAAAATAGTTGAGGAAGCCACAAAAAAAGATAATGAGCTAATAAATAATTTAATTGATAACTAATTATGGAAAATAAAGAAAAGCAAGGCGCAAAAATTGGCTTAATGGGGCTGATTGAAATTACAGTCAGGGACAAGGACGGAATTATAAAAGATATGCGTAAAATCCGCAATCTTATTACCGATGCCGGACTTGCCGGACTTGCGTCAAGAATAAACGGGGACGGATCAGAGGCGGCTTTTACCTATTTGGCGGTAGGTGTTGGAACTGGTGCGGCGGCGGCGGCGAATACCACGCTTGGAACTGAAATTACAGATTCAGGATTGGCTCGCGCGGCGGCAACTGCCTCAAGGACGCAAACCACAGTCGCTAATGATACCGCAAAGCTTTCCAAAACTTGGAGCGTATCAGGCACTAAAGCCGTAACGGAAGTTGGAGCGTTAAACGCCGCTTCTGCAGGAACTTTGCTCGGTCGTCAAGTTTTTACAGCAGTCAATGTTGTTTCAGGAGATTCTTTGCAAATTGACTACTCTTTTGTTTCAGCTAACGCGGCTTAATATTGAAATTCTTTCCAGCTCTTTTTTAGGGCTGGGGTAGGATTTTAATTTAGAAATTATGGCGGCAGTAGAATTGGAAACAACAAGACTGAAACTATTGGCTTCATTAAAGGCTTATTTTCGCTTTTCAACCGGAGCTTTAACAACTGATAGTTCAGGTAACGGACACACATTAACAGCAATTTCCGATCCTGCCGAAGTTGACGGAAAATTTGGAAAAGCGGCAGGTTTCGACGGCAATGACGCTTATTCTGCTACTGACCACGCTGACTTAAAACCGACAGATGTTTTCGGTGTAGGTTTGTGGGTAAAAGCTCCCGATCAAACAGCTTTGGTTGGTATGGTTCACAGTTGGTCAACAAATACAAATAACGCTGGATTTCGTCTGCAAATGGGAAATTCTGGTGTTGTTTCATTCAGAACTGGAAGAAATACTGGAACAACACTGCATACTGATTACGAAATAGTCAACGGAGCTACTGCATTTAATGATGACGCTTGGCATTTTGTAGTAGGAGTTTGGGACGGAAGTCATTTGAGAGTTTATGTGGACGGGGAGGAGGACGCTTCTCCGGTGGCTTGGGCTAATGCACCTGGCTATGCCGCAACTAATTATTTTAGAATAGCGTGTCAAAATGATACTGGAACAAACGGAGGATTTTTTACCGGCGTGCTTGATGAAATTTTTATTTTTAATGGCTATGCTCCGACTGCTGATGATATAATGGGAATTTTTGACGGAAGTATTAAAACTCCTATAAAATCTTTTTCTGAAATGATGGCTATGAGTGAAATAATAAGCAAAAAACCTATTAAAGTTATTACTGAAAATGCAAGATTTTCTCCTATAATTATTAAAAAACCAGTCAAAGTTATATCAAACAATTTGAGTATAGACGAAACATTTTCAAGAAAACTTACTGGAATTAGAGCGTTTGTTGAAAATTTAGCAATCACGGAAGTAAAAAGTATTTCAAGATTATTAACAAAAACATTTACAGAAAATGTCGCTATTTCAGAAGTTTTTACAAAAGTAGGGACTTTTATCAGGACACTAACGGAAAATTTAAGCATATCAGAATTAAAAAAGAATACGATAATTAGAAATTTGACAGAATCTCTTGCTATTACTGAAATTATTGACGCAACTTCTGCAAAGTATTGGGTGGTCATTGATAGT
>Ga0172381_10000634_pt1 | contig 42741 bp, 83 predicted proteins | sample Leawel6488metaG_FD_119754 | JGI IMG/M metagenome (GOLD analysis project Ga0172381, IMG submission 119754) | Leachate microbial communities from a municipal landfill in Southern Ontario, Canada - Leachate well 64-88 metaG | ecosystem: Engineered > Solid waste > Landfill > Unclassified | place... | reverse complement strand
TTTTCTTCCTCCCGTCAACCCTAAGCGGGCGGGAGTCCGCGCGGCTTACTTTCCAGCGCTTGACGGGAGTACTCCTGTGCTTCGTCTTGCCGCACGCCGCGCACTTGTTTCTGCTCAGCCTGAATTGCAAGTCCGCGATAATGGAGCGCAAACAATCCACGCACGAGCATGTACCAGCGCATGAGTGCGTTGCAATGTGCACGAATCCGCACTTGCACATCGTTGCGCTCATCTCGGCGGCTCCCAGGGCCAGTTTCCGGTTCTCACGATGGTCATATTCCTTCACCGCCGCCTCGATCACCGCGCGCCCGCTTGAGAAATCTCCCCGTGACCGGATCGTGCGGCATAGGGTTTGCCAGCATCCTCTCCGACCTTTGTTGTAGTATCTCTAAGCTTGCCATAGTATGATAATCCGGAGGTCCCAGAATTGCACGGACTACAGGCATACTTGTACGCAACCTTCTACGAATCAAGTAGCGTGGCGCCCCCTCCTCCGCCCATTTACGGGCCTTGATGATAAAGTGCGGAGGAATGCGCTCAACAGGGATCGGGGTGGCGATCTTTTCGTGCTTGCGACGCTCCCGACTTTCCGCCTCCCATTTCTCCTCGAGCTTTTTACTCTTATCGGCAATAGATTCGGGGTGATGAACCGAGCAGAATCCGTCCCTAACCGCTGCTTTTTTGCACCTGTACGGGGACCAATCCCGGTACAGTATCTTTTTGCACCGCTCTTTCGCTTCCACGCTAAACCTCCCCTTTCTTCACATCCCCCTCCTCGGTAGAAATATGCGTAGTCACTTGCAGCCCTCCACGGTTTCTATGGCGCTTTCGATAATCAGATCTTCGTCGCCGCGCATCTTCATCCAGGCGTCTGTGCGCGTGCCTTGCGGGGTAAAGAGCGGATCTACCTCGGAAAGTTCAAGCGTCTCCTGCGCCAAGCGGCGTACCGCGATTTCACAGAAGCTCTCTTCTATCTCAATCCCCACAGCGGGGCGGCCGAGATTCTTTGCGGCAAGCAAAGTGGTTCCGGTACCGCAGAATGGATCAACCACGCCCCTGTCTCCGTATTGTGAAACAAGCCACGTCGGATGCCACCAGCACCCGCCCGCGATACGACGGCCTCGCGTACCGCATCCAGCAGACCCGGATGAACGGGAAACGGTCAGGAACAGCCCCCAGGAATCGGGGATCGGAACCACACCCGAGATGCACCACGAGTGTTTCGCAGGTGAGCAGATTACAGGCTTCCGCGAAAAGGGCGCGCGGGTCTACCACGCCAGGGAACACAGAGTTCGGCCACACGGGATCGGTGATACACGCAGGCAATTGCTCGAGCTGCGGAAGCACCTCCCGCGCATCCCCGTGGTAGATCGTGATGCCAGCATGGTCGTAGTATGGCCTCACTTCCCCTTCCTCGCTCTCCGCCGCTTCCGGCACTCCGGGCAGGGGGCAGCGGCATCGTAGAATCCCTGCACTACCGTTACCTGCCCGTCTCCGTGACAGCGCGGGCAATCAGACCAGCACTTGGGCTTGCGTTTCATGATGCCTCCGCCATGTAATCCTTGGGCGCTTCTGGTCGCGCCATATTCTCGAAGCGGGTCAGGTTGTGCAGCCAAACCAGATTGATCTTGCCTGTTGGCCCGCTCCGCTGTTTCGCCAGTATCAATTCAGCCTTTCCGCGCAAGTCCTCGTGATCCGGCTTGTAAACCTCTTCGCGGAAGATGAAGGCCACCACGTCAGCGTCTTGCTCGATACTCCCGCTCTCCCGAAGGTCCGACAGTTGCGGGCGGTGATCGCCGGGCCGTGTCTCTGGAGCCCGGCTCAACTGCGACAGCACCAGAAACGGGACCTTCAATTCCTTCGCCATAAGTTTCAGGTTTCGGCTCAGGTGACTGATTTCCTGCACGCGATTCTCGAACTTTCCGCGCCCGCCCATCAGTTGCAGATAGTCGAGGACCACCAACCCGAGGGGGTTACTCGCCGCCAGTCGTCGCAACTTAGAGTGCATCTCCAGTAGGTTGCTCCCCGAGGCGTCATCGATGTGCAGTGGCGCCTCCACGAGATCATTAGCCGCACGTAGCAGCCGTGTTCGCTCGTCTCCGTTGACGTAACCCAACCGGAAGCGGTGACTGTCCACGCGGGCTGAGGCGCACAGCAGGCGACTGATAAGCTCCTCTTTGGACATTTCGAGGGAGAACACCGCAACGGTCTGGCCCAACTTCACCGCCGCGTGGTGCGCGATGTTTAGCGCCAGCGCCGTTTTGCCCATTGCTGGCCGCCCGGCGAGGATCACGAGATTGCCGGGATGGAGGCCGCACGTCAGTTCATCGAAATCGTGAAAGCCCGTGGTAAGCCCGCTCGTGCGCCGTGGCGATAGCAGGCCGTTGATTCCGCCCTCAACGCCTTCGATTATTTCGCCCGTAGTCTGAAGCGTATTGGGCTGCGACGATCCGCCCAGCTTCAACAGGAAATCTTCCGCGCTTGCTAAAATGTCTCGCGGTTCTTCCTCCGCCGCCATGCAGCGATCTATGAGCCCCTGTGAGGAGAAAATCACCCGGCGTAGGAGAGACTTGTCTTTTACAATGCGCACGTAGCCGTCAATGTTCTGGATCTGGGGCAGTCCGTCGTCGAGTGAGACCAGGTAGCTCAAGCCGTCACAGGACTCGAGCTCGTTGCGCTTCATCAATTCTTCGGCCAGCGTGATCCGGTCGATGCGAGAACCTCTGGTGTTGAGATCGACCATGGCTCGAAATAAAGTGCGGTGCTTCGCCAGCATGAAATCATCCGGGATGAGCACGGACGATATTTGAATGAGGAGAGAATCGTCCAACAGTATGGAGCCCAAAATATAGCGCTCGCAGTCCAAATTGCAGGGAAGTGCTGAATCAGGACGCATGGCGAGGGCTCCTGGCTGCAACTGGTTCCGTAAGGGATTTTTGGTAGTGGGTCAATTTGAAATTCCCCCCTCTTGACAGACTTGGATGCTTCGTGCCAGGGTGAAAGTATGCCAAAGCGCAGAAGCACTCCGAAGTTGGACGTAGTTCAGAACGCCAGGCGGGTGGTTGAGACCTCCATTCAAGAATCCGAGATGAGTTTTACTGTTATCTCGAATCCTTCCATACTCTCCCGCGTAATGGCCGAAATGGGCCGAAGGGGTGGCAGGATAGGGGGCAAGCGCCGTCTTGAAACCATGACCGATCAGCACCGAAGCGAAGTTGCGTCGAAAGCCGCTAAAGCCCGCTGGGCGAAGGCAAAGAAAACCAAGAAAAAGTGATCGGTCTTGTCGCTTTTCTCTTGACATGCTAAAGCGCTGTAGTATACTTGAAACATGAACAAGCTCAACAATGACAAGCGGGTGGCGGTCATCACAGCCCTGGTTGAGGGGTGCTCCGTCCGGGCCACGTCTCGCATGACGGGCGTAGCGAAGGGAACCATCCTCCGCCTGCTGGCTGAAGTGGGGACGGCGTGTGCTGAATATCAGAACGCTACCCTCCGCAACATCCCGGCAAAGCGGGTCCAGGTTGATGAGATCTGGTCGTTCGTCGGTTGCAAGCAGAAGAACGTCACAGCCGAAAGAGCCGAACGCGAGATTGCTGGAGATGTGTGGACCTTCGTCGCCATCGAAGCCCAAACGAAACTCGCAATCAGTTGGCTTGTTGGAAGGAGGGATGCGGGGTGCGCTACCGACTTCCTTCAGGACGTTTCCAGTCGCTTGACAAATCGGGTGCAGTTGACCACGGATGGCCATAGGATGTATTTGATGGCCGTCCCCGATGCCTTCGGCGCGGATGTTGACTACGCGCAGTTGGTCAAGATCTACGGAAACGATCCCGAAGGACAGAAGCGGTACAGCCCCGCCCGCTGTCTGGGCACGGAGCGAGTTGAATTGATCGGGAAGCCCGACCCGGCCCATGTTTCTACCAGCTTCATCGAACGCCAGAACCTTACGATGCGGATGCAGATGCGGCGCTTCACCCGGCTGACAAACGCCTTCTCGAAGAAGATCGAGAATCACATGCACGCCATCGCGTTGTTCTACATGTGGTACAACTTCGGGCGCATTCATCAGACTCTCCGTGTGACGCCGGCGATGGAAGCGGGCATCAGCCAGCATGTCTGGTCGATCCATGAAATAGTGGCGCTTTCCGCTCATTGCTCTTCCGCTTTGGCTGCATAGTTCGATGTCGTCACTCTACATACTGCCCCGGATACTTCCATGACGGATACTTGAAGATTGGCTTTAGGTTCGGACTAACGGAACCACCGGGGGCCGCGAAATACGAACTGTTCCCTGACGCAATGAATACGCTCCCGTCTGGAAATGGAAACAGTCCTCTTATGACTATCTGGTCCGAACGTGTTCTGACCAATTGGAATACTGGATAACCTACTGAGTTGATGACCTCAATGGCGTTTTGTGATGAGTTCCTATCCCAATCTGCGTGCCTTACCTTGAACTCATTTCCTACCACTTCAATTGGTGGTTTCCCGGCCATATCAAACACCTTAAGATCCACGTACAACCTTTCTGATTTAACATACATGCGGATCGGGGTGGCCCCCGTTGGAGTCTTAGTTTGCAGCCCAAAAAGAGATATAGCGTCTTGATCTCCGATCACACCAACGCCAGGATATGCTAATTGTCTTGTCGGCATGATAGCCGTCGCCCCTCCTACTGTAACGGTCATCTGTTCCGGAGACGGTTCATGAAACGACGGCGGCCGTAACTCTGGCAGAGCCCTTCTGACCACTTCTTCAAGCTTCTCTTCAGTCAATGCGGTTGATGGCTTCTCCTGTTTTTTAAGCTGCCGCTTGGTCATCTCATCCGCAATCTCAGCAGCCGAAGGAATGTACTGGGAATTCATAGACCGCTCTATCGTCTCCGTGTTCCCATTTAGTGCTCGCGCGGTACGGTTTTTGGCCATCCCATCCTGCACGAATTGCATTCCGACAAACCATAGCATTACACCGGCAGCACACGCGATCACTATGGCGATTAACCGCCGCAGCGCCCAGACAAGTCGAAGGGCTAGAATGAGCATAAGCAGAGCCGCAGAAAGCACCGCGATGCCGAGGGGCACGTTTATAGTAATGCCCATCAACTGCGCACCCCAGGGTAGAATCGTGAGAAATCCACTGAACAGGAGATATGCCGCAGCCCATTTAGCGTTACGGGAGTCGAGGGAGTGGAGCAGATCCCGAAGATGCCCTCGGTTGGCTGGGCTGCTGGAGGATAGCCGTGGGACGGGTTTTCGTTTCTTTGGTATACCTTGGTTTCCGGGTGTTCCCGCCATGCCCCCACCCTACCACATGCTAAAGCGGAGTTGCAGACACCCTGCAAGTGGGGTGCCAAGCCCGGCGGTCGAAAAATCCAAATTGACCCACTACCAACCGTTTCAATGTTCATGGGGCTTCATGGTACTAGTTCCTGGAAAAAATACTGGCTCCTCTCCTTCGCCCGTAACCACCGACTCAACACAATACTTTCGATCAACAACGTCGGTGAAGCATATAGTGATTTTACTTCCTTGGGGGAAGGGGGAACTGATTTTGGGGAAATAAAACAGCACAAGACCTCGTTTTAGTACTCCTCGCTCTATTGGGGTCTCGGAGACCTTATTGTAAAGCGCGTCTGAATCCAGGAGTACATATGGCTTAGACCACCTCGGAGACGTAAAAATAAGTTTGGGCGGCAACCTCTCCGGCAAGCCATCATATACAGTTCCAGATGGAGCAATAATACGGCATGAATAGCCTTGCACAATTGACGGGGCTTTTAGGTTTCGTATTGAAAGCACCGCCGCAATCATGCCCCATCGTCTTCCTTCAACTTCAGTGGTGCCCATTATACTCTGCTCGATTCTTCCTCGAAAGTCTGGAACGTCAACCTCCATGGCGCGCAGCTTCCGGTGCTCATCACGCCAAGCGAGGAAACAAGCGAAGAATAAACAGGCTATGCCGATCGCCCAGAAAGTTTTGGGAATTATATACATGACTACCTTGCTCCATACTACCGTTTCTCCCTCGACAATTGCCGTGCTTTCCGCCGATTTCGGCGCTTGGCAGCTTTGCTCTTCGTCTTCGGACGGTACGCTAGAACCACGTCCGTTATCCGGTCAAGTTCGGGAGGAGCTTTCTTCATTCCGGCGTCCTTCCTCCCAACTCCTTGAACGCATCCCGGACGTGCCCCATGATGATCTGGTCGTCTTTCGGGATGGACTGCGAGAGGGCGGCGCCCAAGTGGGACCGTGCCTCACTAACTTTCTTCTGCAACTTCTCCAGGAAGTCGGCCTGCTCAATGAGTTCCGCGCTGTCTGTCAGGGCGAACTCCGCATTGACTCCGTACCAGATGGAGGGAGTGTTCTCTTGGATGTACCGACGAGCTTTGTCTCGCTCGGGGCACGAACCGTCCCCGCCTGCTCCAACTTCCTCAATCATGCGGACGCGGGCTTCTTCGATGGTTCTCGCGTGGGCAACCGCCACAAAGGACGGTTGGCAGGTCCAGACAAACAATTTCATCGTGTTCATGCCGTCAACTCCTTGTAGGTGATATGCTTACCAGCAACCGCATCCACGAAACTATCCAGCCGCGCCAGTGTGTGACGCGCCACGTTCCCCGCGTTCAGCCGGAAGGTGAACTCGTCAACGTATCGGCCCAAGTGCTTCGGGCTGGCGTGGTGATAGACGCCATGAATCCCGCGCTTCAGGACCGCCCAGACGCTCTCGATGCTGTTCGTGTTGACCGCGCCCCGTTTGTACTCGCCAGCGGAATGGTTCACGGTGTCATGCCGGAAGAACAGGCCGTCCAGGTCCGAGTAGGCCGCGTGCTCATCCGTGTACAGTTGGGGGCCGACCTCAACCGATCCGTGGATCTCGTTTTGGATTGTGTCAATGGTGCAATCCGCAACCGGCTTGGCAATCGTCCGACCGCCCCGTTCCCTCATTCCCAGAACGGCAACCTTGCCGACAGATCCGCGCCCGGCGTGGAGTTTCTTCGATTCGTGCTTGTTCGCTTCTTTGCCGCCGATGAAGCACTCGTCAATTTCCACCGTGCCCCGCAGCTTGTCCAGGTCGGAACCGGAGCCGCAAGCCTCGCGAAGGCGGGAAAGCATGAACCATGCGGACTTCTGGGTGACGCCGATCTCCTTCGCCAGTTGCAGGCTGGAGATTCCCTTGCGGGCCGTCACCAGCAGGTACATGGCGTAAATCCACTTGTGCAGGGGAACATGGGACCGCTCGAAGATCGTCCCAGTGCGAACCGTGAAGTCCAGCTTGCAGGCGTTGCAGCGGTAGAATCCGCCGATCCGCTTCGTGATCCGGTCCCCGCTCTTGCACTCAGGGCAAACCGGGCCGTTCGACCAGAGCCGATCTTCCAGGTATTCACGAGCCGTCTCCTCATTCGGGAAAAGCTCAAACAGCTTGAAGGTGCTGATGGTAGAGCGGGACATTTACAGCCTCCCCGCAATCATCTCAGTGCTTGCCAGCATCATCGGCTTGCCGGGCCGAGGGACCATCCGGCGACGATAGAGACTACAGCCGGTTTCCGCCAGCAGGTGTTCTACGTGCAGCCGCGTGGAGGGAGCGTGGCAGACCTTGAAGGCTCCGTAGTCTGGCCCGCCATCCCGCGCAATTCCATCCGCCGGGAGTTTCGCTATCAGGTGCCAATTTATTATGTGTTCCATACTTCTATTGTACTTAACTCCCTCGCGGGAGTCAAGTACTTTCTTCGCTTTGTTTTCAATGGCATGGGAGTTAAGTATATAATTCCCCAAGTTATTACCTTGAACGATGACTTCTTTTCCGCAATCGCATCGGCACTTCCAGTTTCTGAGAATCGTTCCGGACGGGCATCGTTTCCTTGGAGCCTCGGACAAAACTGTCAGTCTTCCATAGCGCTCGGCGTCGGAGTTTGCCGGTAGGCCACGTTCGGGGGTCATGCCGCGCCCCGATTCCGCTCGACGGTTTCAATCGCGTCTTCGATAATCTCGTCCTCTTCGCCGCGCATCTTCATCCAGGCGTCGGTGCGGGTGCCTTGCGGGGTGAAGAGTTCAACCTGCTGCGCTGGCGGCTTCGGCTCATCGAACGGCAGCATTTCCTGGCTGAGGCGCTTGACCGCGATCTCGCAGTACTTCTCTTCGATCTCGATTCCGATGGCGCGGCGGCCTAGTTGCTTCGCGGCTACCAGGGTTGTGCCGCTGCCCATGAATGGGTCGAGGATCAGATTTGCGTTTGGGAATTGCCCCAAGCACCAAATCATTAACCGCAGGGGCTTCTGCGTCGGATGGTCCGCTCCGTCAAGCAGAAGAGCAACCCGATTCAATGTGTAGATACGGAGTGCCCCCTGGAGAGAAGTCCACGCCAGTTCCCCATCTGATTGATCTATCCTCTGCCCTTTATCCCAAACAAGCCACTTACCATTTGGTGGAAGATAGTCCGCAAAATAGTTTCCGCCCCATATCACAGAGGCGCCAGCGCATCGGAGAATAGAGTCAAACGTCTCACGCGATGGCCGCTGGCTATCCCAGCCTAAAAAGCCGTATCCCTTGCGCCCACCATGCCCGCCCGTACTCTGCCTTTGTCCGTCCCTTCCGATCCCATAAGGGGGATCGGTCAACAGCAGATCCACCTTCGGCAGCGTCGGAAGAATGTCTCTACAATCTCCCAAGTAGATTGTGATGCCCGCGTGCTCGTAGTAGGGGGTCACAGGTTGTTCGCCCCCGCGGTCTTGGCTTGCAGGTTAGCGAAGAACTCGGCGTTCTCGCGGCGTAGGGCCTCGCCGTCTTCGCCGGGGGCGAGGGGGGGGCGGTAGGTTTCGGGAGGGCGGGACAAGGTAGCCTCTGGTGCCGGGTCTAGGTATCCACCATCGCGCAGCCAGTTCCCGAGTTGTGGGGCGAATTGTCCGTTTTGTTTGCGCCAATCTTCCGTCTCGGACTTGGCGCGGTGGATTCTTTCGATGGCGGCGGCTGTCGCCTCTGGGTCTTCGGCCTGACCGACGATCAACCCGAACTCAGTTTCGGCCTTCTGGCGATAGTCTTTCTTCGGGTGCCTCTCCCAGATTCTGGCGAAGGCTTCGTCCGCCTCAGATGGGGTAGGGGGAGTGTCTTTAGCAGATGCAAACGCAGATGCAGATGCAATGTTGCCATTTGGTTGTAACCATTTTCCAACCACCCTTGCACCACCATTGACGTTTGGTTGACGTTTGGTCGCAGCCGAATGCCTGCCACCCTCACGGCTTTTCTCTCTCCATTCAGCCTGCTTAATACGCTCTTTTTCCTGCCTCGCGTTCACTAATCGGCTACCATCTGGACTCAATTCAAAGCAGATCGCTACGCGCGGCCAAACTTGCTTGATGTATGATTTCGGTCTTCCCATAACTCTCATGATTTCAGCAGGATCAACAGGCAGTCCCGCATTAATCCAGGAATGATTCAGACAGCGGGCGTAAAAACCAAACTCGCGGTCATCCATTGCCCGCACAGGTTCGTCTGTATCGCAATCCTTCGGGTACCATTGAAACGCCGGGCTCTTCTCCCTCACTTCCCCTCCAGGTGGTGCAGGATTTCAGGCAACATTCGCCACCTCCGGCTTGAAGCACCGCGCGATGTGCTGCGCCAACGGGAAAGGGATCTTAGCAATCTGAGCGGAGGCGGCTTTGCGGGCAGAAGATAAAGACGAAGCTCTGCGCTGTAAAGAACAATTGTCACCAGAGCCGAACCAGTCCTTGCCGTTTTTCGTGCCCTCCCTGTCGAGATAGCCTTGGGCGAGCCCGCCGCCGGGGAATGTGCCAACAGCCAAGCCGGAAACTTTGACACCTTCTACAGCAGCCGACTGGAACGATCCGCCCGGTTTACCCGTCTTCTCGTGCGAGTGGAAGTTGGACCCCTCGACTTTCACGGTGCGGAACGTGTGCGGCATCAGCGCCGGAACGTCACCCCACAGGTAGAAACTCCCGTAGTGCCATGCGGCTCTCCCCACCCAAGGCTGCGCCCCTTTGACGTTCTCCACCACGAGCGGGATGTACTGCCCGGCCGCGGCGCTGGCCTCTCGCTGGATTCGGAAGCAGGCATCGAAGAGTTCATTCGACGGTGGCGGCAGCGCCTTTGCCCGCTTCCAGGGCATCGCGCGGTAGCTGTACGCCTGGCAGGGACGGGAAGCCACGATGCAGGTTGCGTCTCGAAACTGCGAGCCGTGGAGGGTCAATACGTCTTGAAGGACCAACTGAGCCGGGTACCCACCACTCCCGTAATCGTGCCGCTCAATGTCGAATCCAATGCAGTCGTATCCCTCCGCGAGGAACCCCTCAGTCCATCCTCCAAGGCCACAAAAGAGGTCGATTGCCATGGGCTTCACTTCTCCCCTCCCCCAACCGCGCGGAGGCGCTTGTCCCAAAACGTCAAGGCGACGGCGAGGGCGGCCCATTCGTCACCCGATACCCCGTACAGCGGACCGGGAGACGCCTTCTTACCGATGGCTGACTTACCGCCGAATCTGTCCAGAATAGCCTGCCGGATATTCGCATCCTTCGCCTTAGAATCGTGGCAGAGGTGCATCTTAACTTCCAGGCGCTTCAACCGAAATACCGGCTTCATGCGACCGGCGAATGCCTGCGCGAATCTCCCTGACCAATAGACCGTCTCGAATACTTCGGCCCCGACCGCCATCCCGTAACTGGCAATCTGTTCGATAACCATTTCGTCCGCCTGGAGCAATCCCCCGACAAGATCATAAAGGAGTCCCACGTTGTCTACTTTCTGCCGCTGAAGGATCGTTACTCCATCCCAGAGCACATAGGCACTCTGCGTGCATCCAGGGTCGATTGCGATAAGGGTTATCGTCACTTCTTTTCCCCCGTGTTTGGGTTGATCCCGGAGATTCTGAGCGCGTCAATCGCTCCCGAGATCGCTTCGGGGTCGGCTGTGAACACCGTCACGTGCTCAATCTCCGCGGCTCTGGCTGCTTTCAGGAGCCGCAACAGTGCGGCTTCGGTTGTACTTAGGGCTGTCATTTAGACCGCCTCCCGGCATCCCGGCGCTTGAGGTAGGCGCGGATGGCGTCTTCGATGTCCTGCTGCAACGGGTAGACGCGCGTGCTAGTGGAGCACCAAAGTTGGAACATCGACGCACCTTCCATGAACCGCTTGTACAGCCTCGCCCCGGTGGGCTTGGGTTTCACTTCCCCGCCTCCAGGTCCGCGATGCGGGACTCGATTGATGCAAGTGTTCTGGTCTCAACCGCAGCCGGGTCGTGCCCGTATGCCTCATCCCTCACGATCTCTTTGGCGTCCCGATATGCCCCTATCTTCGCCTCCCGCTCGACGCGGGAGAGGAGGAAGGCGACAGTTTCATCTCGCTCTCTTGGGTTGTTTGCGCACTGCTTGTGAATCGCGGATATTCCCGCCGCCACCTTCAGCCGCTCGTCGGGGGTCATAGACGCCTCCTGCGGTTTAGTCCAATCTGCTCCCAGCGACTAACTGGAACCCAGAATTTAAACATCATTTCCTCGTAGGAAACCGCGCTCCATGCCGGAGAATCCCGATCAATCCAACGAGATCTCTCTCGATAAACCAGTTCATTTCGGCTCAGCCAGATAACCACCAGGACAATGCCTGCGCCGCAGACCAACTCAGTGACAATTAGATTCTTCATCCCTTTCTCCACGCCACCGCGAGGATGGCGAACAACGCCGCAAGTACGTACACCACTACAAACCGAAACTGTTCCGGTCGAACATCGTTTCCCTTGCTCCAATCGTCGAGATAGTTCATCCCTTGTCGCTCTCCTTCGCCCGCGCTATTTCAGCCTCCACTCCATGTATTGGGCAACTTAGATTCATTCCGAAACTTTCACCGCAAATACACTTCGCCTGTTCCTCTTGGATGGTCCGCAGTAACTTGTCTACGGGCCGCTCCACCGGGGCCGCAGGCTGCTCCATGGCCGGGGCGAAGGCGAGCGGGAAGCGGCGTCGCAGGTCCCATGCCTTACACCCAAAAGCGTCAGGAGTAACTTTTCGTTCGCAGCGCGGGAAAGCCTTAGCACAGCCAGGACAGATCAGCTTCGCGCACTCCCGCACCGCCTCGTTGGTCGCGTCCGCGAGACTACGACAGGTAGGACACTGTTCGATCCCCACCTCTGTTGAGTCCCAGTAGTGGCCGCACGTACCGAGATACAGCCCGATTGGCATATTGCAGGCTGCAATCGTGCTCTTGGCTGCTTCCAGCTTCCGCTTCGTCTCCGCGTGGGCCTCGATCTCTAGGTTCCGTGCCGCGAGCAATTCGCCGTTACGTTCCACGACGCCTTTAAGCACAGCCTTCGTCTTCTCGTGATCCTCTCGCTCCTGCTGGAGTTTGGCGCGGAGGGAGGCAATATCGGTCTGTTGATCGGCCACAAGTTCACCGCTACAAACGTGCAATTTCATCCATTCATCCCGACTCTTCATTACGGCCCCACAACGCGAGCAGGTTCCGTAGTTCTCATCAGTCATCCTTGCCCCCTTCCCGGCGTTCTCGCTCATGCGCTTGACGCTCTAAAGTGTTCCATTCCAAAATTGCTTTGAGGACGTTATCCTTAATGTGCTCCCGCTCCGCGTCCGGGATGGTAGGGATAGGAGACATTCTTCTGAGCGCATCCTCCTGCTGTTTGTGGATGTGACTCTTTTGCAGTAGATCCTTCATTCCCCGCCTTCTTCCGCCTGTCCGAGGGCGGCACGGGCCTTCTCTACAGCGAGCTGTAAGATATACCCCGCTCCGGTGGTCCAAATCGACCTACCGTACGATTTCTCGGCGACAACAAAGGCTTCGTCAACCCCCCGCAGCGCCGCCCGCGCCTCGGCCAACGCTAATAAAGTAGCTGTGTGGACCTTGCCGCGCTCCAAAGCCTCATTCTGCCTGTCGGCCAGTTCGCGGGTGAGGCGGGCGCATTCGTCAGACTTCTCCTTGAATTGAATCTCCAGGTCCCCGTACTCACGGTTAAGCCACTGGATGTTGTGCTCAACGGTATCGAAAGCCTCCGTCTTCGCGGCCAACTCTGCGGCGCGGGCGTCGAGGGCGACAAGGGCTTCGGCTAATCCCGGCGGCGCGGCACCAGCGGCTATCAGGTGGTCGAGTAGGCTGCGATCTTCCTTCGTGAGCGGTCGGACGTCAGGCATGGGGAGCCTCCTCAATTTCATGCGTCGTCAGATTAAGTCGCCGCAAGTCGATGCCCATTAACCTGCAAGCCTCCACGGGGATCGGCCCGTCAAAGATTCCGCCGTGTGCAGGCACAAAATCCTTCTGGCATTTCGTACACCAGAGCATGTGCAGGAACTCGGACCAATCTGGATCGTCATTCCCGCACTCGCACCCAGCAATCTCGTAATCCTTCGGTCGCTGCACGTATACCCAAGTGCGGCGCTCCCGCTCGTCAGGCATCCTGTCCTCCTCGGGCGGCGTCTCGCAGGTCATCGCCCAATTCCTTCACGCGGGCCGTCAGGCGCTTCACCTCGTCCATCTGTGCTTCGATCTCGCGGCACTGATCGGCATTGCGCTCGATGGCCTCGGACTTCAGGCGCTCGACCTCCCTAGCTTGCTCCTCGATGTGCTGGAGGAGGGCAAGGGACACATCCGGGGTGAACAAAATCCCCAATTCCGCTTCGATCTTGTAATGCGCCAACTGTTCAGGCATCAGCACTAGTGACCTCCTTAAGAGCCTTCCGCAACTTTTCAGCTTGCGCCATCGCGTGCCATGCCCTCAACTGCGATTCCACTTCTCGTGCCGCCTCCACAAGCGGGAGATAGAATGATTCGATCTCATCCGTTAGTTGCTTGCGCTCGGACGCCTGCATGTCATCCAGCACGGAATACCTCGACATGACGTAGCGCGCCGCCCTCTCCGCCGCCCGATCAGGCATTGCATTTCCTCTGTTCCATCTGTGCTAGCGCCCTTTTACAACATGACGCACAGAGTTGTTTACCTTTGTATAGACGCCATCCAGCCTGATAGAACTCCTGCTGGCAAAGGTCCCTTGTCATCTGAACTGAACTTATTGCTACGGCGCAGTGCGGCGGAGTGGGTTTCCCGTCACACTGCATCGTCATGTGGTGCATGGGGTTATCGAAACTGATCATTTCCCTTTCCCCCTCTTCGCCGGGATGCGCGTCTCAGCCTTCGCAATCGCGGTCTTCATCTCGTGGTAGCTATATTTGCTCCGCGCCAGCCCCACATCGCACTTCCGCACGAACTCCCGGCACGCTGCCAGACAATCGAGCAACCCGGCATAGTTAAGTGCATCGCCGACCCGCGTCACCGTCACCAGGACGCGCTCGACCCGCTGGTTAACATCGTACAGTTGAGCGTTGGAGCGCCTCTCAGCCAATAACGGCCACAGCCCACAAGGGATCGTGTCGTTTGTAATAGTCGCCCACATCCGCGTGGGCTTGCCGAGTTTCAGTCGCATCGCTGGACCTCCTCCCCAACCGCCTCCCGGTACTCCGCAACAGACTGCGCCGTGTGGTGCCGGATCGGGTTGCAGACCCAGCACCTCCATGCGCCCTGCCGCTGGCGTAGGTCATGCCAGACCGCAAATAGCAGCAGACGTAGGCCGATGAGTAGGCGGGCGATCACTTGCCCATCCCCTGGAGTTCGGCCACCATCGCTTCGTAGTCCGACCGCTTCACTTCGTCGGATCGGTCGTAGCCGTGCTTCTTCAGGAAGGCGGCGTACTCCTCGTTGGGGAGCCCGGCCTGTTTCCCGATGGCGAACATGCGCTTGGCTTGCGGCTCGCTGATGCAGTCGCCGGCCGGCTGCTTCTTCTGTGGCTCCGTAACCCCGCCGGTTTCCCCGTTGTGCTCGTGGCCGGTCATCTCCTCGGCCGGCGTGCCGGCGAACCCGCCCATCGTGGCGATCCACTTGAAGGCGTTCGACAGGACCTTAGAGCAGGCCCGCGTCTGGGCCATTGAGCGAAGCTGCTGGAGCGGGACCGGCTGCATGGTCTTGGCACCGCGCTTGCCGTCCTCTGTCTTTTCGTACTGCGGGCGAAGTCCCCACCGCTCCTCATCCGATAGGCACATTGCGTCGGCCCGGCCTATCACTTGGCCCGTTGGGATGTGGTATGCCTCAGCCGTGGCCTCGAAGCCCCGCACTTGGCCATAGTCCAGAAAGGCGGTTGAAACTATCCGCGCCGTCACTCGGAACATAGCCCCGACCATCTGCCATCCTTCGACCTTCAAGTGCTTGGACTGGCCGATCTGAACGTACAAGCCCAACTTGTGGGCCTGCTTGGCCAGGGCCTTGGCTACCATGTCGGCCTCAGATAGAACAGCATCAGGGGACCGCATTGCTACCTCAGCGATTCCCGTCAATTGAATTGCTTGATCGTTATCCACCGTCATCTCCTCACTGAAACCACTGCTTCGTTGTAGACCCGGATACCCGGTATCGCCATGGCCGACTTCAGGCTGCGCGCCATCGCATTGACCGCCGTGTTGTTCGGTTCCAATAGGTTCGTGTATTGCCGGTTCTGCGCGATAAATCCGATGAGCGCCCCGAGGTCCGTGACTTCCGCCTTCCAACTCTCCCGACTGCTGATCCCCTGCACCTTCTGGACCGTGGATGGGGCATACGTTGGGACAACTTCTAGAGGCCGCTCCGATACTGCAACGTATTCCTCTACCGTCGCCCCTGCTGCTTCAACCTCAGCAAGTTCCCGCTCCCGCTCTTGCCGCGCTCGCTCTTCAGCCTCCGCACGCAGTCGTCGCTCCTCTTCAATCCGGATGCGTTCCTGCTCCTGTTTGTAGGCTGAGACGGTGCGTTTGATGATTCCTTCTGCCTCAGTCAGTGGCTCCTCGACCTTCTTCCGCGCCGCGGTAGCCGCTCGGTGAGTCTCGAACGCCTTCTTCACAATGGGGCCGAAGGTTTCTTCGATCTCTGCCCGCAGTTCCTTGATTCCCTTGAGCGCATCGACCGCTCGCTCCAGCGTCTCCTGACTCGTCACCAGGAAGGCCCGCGCCCTCTCTGGCCAGGAGGAAGCCTGCTGTGCCAGTTGCTTCCCGTCATCCAAAATCTCAATGTCAAAAGTCTGCGTTGCCATCAAGCTGCTCTCCCTGTCTCATTCAAAAGTTGCCAATTCCAGCACGCGAGCGCGGATAGGAACAGCCGAAAGTCCCGCTCGAAATCCTTCATCGGGTATTCTTCGATCCGATAGGTCCCGTCATCTTTTAATTGCACCGCGATGCGTCGATATTTCCGGGGATGGTCCATGCATCCCGCGTAGGCGGCCAATTGCAGGCCATGACCGGGAACCAGGATGCCGGTTTTCCAGTCCAAGACCGCGACACTCCCATCGGGGAAAGCACCCGTGCGGTCCAGTGTGCCAGCGTAGTAGTGGGTGAGATTTACCACGCGCTGTTCGACGTGGGCAACCTCGAAGCGGGACTCAGCATAGAAGCGAATCCCGGCCTCGACGTACGGCAGAATCATGGGGTCAATGGTGGATTCGTCCAACTCTCCGTCGTCGTAGTAGTGCAGGGCCTTGTGAACTGCCGTGCCGCGATGGGCGGCTGCCTGCAAGACGTTCTGGGGGATCATGGAGTAGTCGATCATGCCCGCGCCCTTTAACACGGTGGTTACGCTGGGCAATCTTCGGCCATCCAGTGTGTACCTGTGCTTTTCGGGGTCAAACAGAAGCACACTCACCCGCCTACTCCCTTCTCTTGCAGCATCGCCCTGTACGCCTGCGCAATCTGAAACGCCGTTTCCGTGCGACTTCGGTTCAGTGCGTCCTGAATCCGCATGAAGGCCGTGAGGCAGTCCAGCAGCAGAGCCTTCTGCTCTGGTGGCAGGCAGCGCATGTGGGCGTGCTCTGGGTCGCACTTCTCGCATAGTGGATCTCCGCACTTGCACACGGCAACGTCCTGCAAACGTCCGCACTCGGGGCAGCGAAACTGCACTGTCGGTGGCGGCTCAAGGCGATCTTCGGGTATGGCGGTGTGGAGGGTCATGCTTTGGCCGCCCCTCGCTCGCATTCTTCTCGGATGATCATGGCCGCGAGCGTCCCGTGTCTTTTGGCGCCCCGAGGGGTCTTGAATCTCGGAAGTTCTTTTGCAAATCGATCCACTATGGCCCTCGCCGTTTCAGGCGAAAACGCCCGGTGTTCCTTGGTAGTCCCAGCGTATGTGGTGGGGATGTGGGTCACGCACGTCAGACCCTCTGCCTGGTCTAGCGCATCCACAGGAAGGGGTTCCGTCACGCACCAATCACCGCGCCTGTAGAGGACGCGCGTGTTTAGGCTCCCTGCGGGTACCTTAATCGAGATCATCCTTAGTACGCTCATGCTTCCCGCCTCGCTCTCTCGACGTTGGAACTCCATCGGTCCAGCCTCGACTTGGCACCCGCCCAGCAATCTTGTGCCTGAAACCCCACGGCCCGCAGTAACAGCAACCAGCCGATGAGCGCCCCTAGCGGGCTGACACGTTTCCTGCCACGCTCGATCATCCATGCTCCGAGCCACAGCGTCAGGGCCGATGCTAGGAAAGTTGTAATTGCCGTCATATCGTCACCGCCCTAAAAGGTGGGGCCGGGGAAATGGCGTACCGGCCCCTTGGCGTTCTCCTTTCGGGGTGGATTTACTTCTGACAGAATGTAGACCCTGATGTATGTCTCCAGAGCGTCAATCTGGCAGGGATCGTTGCCCGCTCCCAGGACTTCACAGATGTGCTCGGCGTGCTCGCGCGGGGTGGTCATTGGGTGGACTCCGTAAACTCGCACTCCAGGTATTCGGGTGCATCGCAGTAGCCTCCGTTCACAACCCGGCAGCGCCATCCAGGGACTTCCGCATTCTCAGGCAGTCCGCAGTGGAGGCAGACGCGCTCCGTGGCTCCCGTAAGGGTCAAGGCGTCGGGGAACACAGCGCAGATATGGACCGCGCTGTGCGCCTTGTAGGACCAAAGACCCCCGGCGTCCTGGTCTGGAAAGTAGACGTACACTTTCCCGCCGCGCGTCCACTTCATCGCGGTTCCGCGTAATGTGCCGGGTTCACAGATGGCCTCGGGATGATCCTCCGGGCCGCCATCCTCCAAGCTGCAACCGCTGGTATGCTGCCCGTTCCAGACATACTTGAGCTTCACGTCCGCGATCATGCCGGGCTTCACTGAGTCGATCTTCTCTTGACACCGGAAATTCACCAGCGATAAGCCAAGGCCGCGGATGTGCCGCAGTTTCGAGGCTTTGATCTCACAGCCGACTTTCAGGAGACACCGCGCGCATGGACGGAGGATCACTGGGCACCCCCAGGGGGACGGGAGGGGGAGAATCGCTGTTTTAATCGGAACCACCGGGATTGGAGGCGGCATCCCAGGCACGCCTTGCGGAGCGCGTTGAGCTTCGCAATATCCTTCCGCTGTCTTGCGATCATGCCCTCTTGCCAAATGATTGTTTGCCGAAGACGCTCCTCTGTAACCCCGGAAACGGACAGTTGCTCTTGAAGTGTGGCGGCAGCGCGTATTCCAGGACGGAGTACCTTCGTGATTCCCACGCCCCTATTGGGCTTCGCATCTGGCTTGCACTCCCGTTCTGGGATTTTTACCCACGGTGCAACTCTTGCAGCCGCCTCGGCCCACGACCAATCGGCAGTGAAATCGTGTGCCCAGTCCTGACGATAACCACACGTCGAGCAATGCCATCCGTCCGTTTGGGCTATCAAAACACCCGGTCGGCATTCATTGCCACAGGTGAATGGGTGCATGTAGCCGGACACCTGAAAGGCATTCAAGGACGCGACCTGATCTTCGGTGAAGGGGACCATAGAGAAGCTCATCGGGGGCCGCCTCCCATCGCTTTGCGAGTCATGGCTTCAGGGTCTTTTTTCCACCACTCCAGGGTTGCCTTGAGCAGTTGCTCTGGACCCTTGCCGCGCTTGTGGGCAGAATCTCTGATGTACTGGATGGCGTTCTCGATGGCGGCTTGCTTAGTCTCTCCGTCTCCTACTCGGAAGCCGCTGGCAGCGTATGTGACAACGAATCTGTCTCCGGTGGCCTTTAGCGCGCAATCGCCCATGAAGTCCCACTCCAATTCCCGGTGTAGACCAAACCCATCGAAGCCCAGAAGATTTACGGCTTTGGCCCTGACATCCAATTCCTCGCCACCGCGCGTCTTGATGTGGATCTTCATCGGGCACCGCCGGGGAGGGGGAAGGAACCGCGCACAAAACTCAGCAAAACCCCAGCAGAAACACGATTCGCGCACAAAACGCGCACAAACGCAGGACCGTTAAGTCCTGTGTTCTCAATAGGGGTTCTCAACGGGCGTTGAGAATAAAGGCTGGAAACAATTCCGGTGGTATTGTGTAGGCTCAATTGTATCATTGTGTTGCAGACATCGGCGCACAATCCGCGCACAAAACAGCCATGAATTTCGATTGCAGAGAGCGGATAATCTCTCCCCGCTTTACCTGCGTCTGGACGTAGATCGCCGTAGTGTCCAGCTTGGAATGTCCAAGCTGATCCCGAACGTCGAACTGCGATGCGCCGGCCGCGTTCATCCATGAGGCTAGGCTACGGCGGAATGTGTGCCATCCGGTCCCCGGCTGCTTCATCCCCAACTTCACCAGGATCGGGCTCAGGTAGTTCGCCAGCAATTCACAATCGCGGTAGGGGCGCTCTGGGTGATTAGGAGCGGGGAATACCCACGCATGGGGATTCAGGCCCCGCAGGTGCGCCCTGTAGCGTTCGGTGAGGTATCCTAGCTCCAATGTCCTCTCGCTACGTTCAGACTTCGTTCCCTGAGTGCTCCCCCGACTGTGCCGCTGCGTGATGGCCACCGTGCCCTGTTTTAGGTTGAAGGCGGCTGGCTGGAGGGCAAGGCACTCACTGATCCGCATTCCAGTCCACATCAGCGTCTCGCAGATGAGTTGAACGTCGGGACGCACCGATCCCAGAATCCGAGAAATCTGCTTTGGCTCCCAAATGACTTTCGCCCGCGCCGGTCGCCGTGGACCAAGGCAGACGCCCTCCAGCGGAGATACCTCACGCCAATAGCCCCAAGCCTTCGCTTTTTTCCAAATGGATGCCAAGATTCCGCGTATCGAAGTCCTGGTGGCGGGAGAAACGGGCAGATCCAGCAGGAATGCCTGGAGATCCAATGTGCGAATTTCACTGAGTTTCCTACCCTTGAAGGCAGGTTCAATATAGATCCTGAGCCATTGATCGTAGGTTCGCTGCGTCGTGTCCGCGAGAAGCGGAAGGTGCTGCGACCTGTAGATCGACACGAACTGCTCAAATGGGATGTGCGACTGGACCGCGTAGCCATCTCGGTTCATGCCGCGCATGATTTCAGCCTTGATGCGTTGGGCTGCGCGGATTCCGATGGATACTGGGCCGATGGGTTTTTGCCGCTGCACCCGCTTGATTATGGGGCGACCATCCTTAATGCCCAGCGCGTCTTCCCTGCATCTGATGAAGTAAACCTTCCCTCTTCTGCCATCCCGAATCTGAATCGTTGGGTCTTCCTGTCGTGGACGTGCCATGTTCTCCTCCTGGAGGAGGATAATAGCAACGCGCCCAGCGACATGGGATTCGGGAAATGTTTGGGCAGAAGTCACGCAGTCAGCCCCCATTCCGCCACCTGCTTCACGGTCAGGATCGCGCCGTCAGGCATGGGGGACCTTCGCGTCTTTCAATACCCTGCGGACCTCTATTAGGTGCGTTCGACAATCCTCGCGCAGGCAGGCACCGTCGCAGTCGGCCTCATCATAGTGGACATCGAATTCTTCCGCCAGTGGGTTGATGCCGATAAATTGTGCGGTAGCTGCCAGAAGTGTTTCGCAACGCTCTAGCGCCTCCACCAACGCGTCGTGGGAGTTCACACACTGGCAGATTTCTCCGGCAATTATTGATGCGGTTCCGAAGTTATCCCCAGAGGTAACGGCTATGCTGTTACCATCCGAGTCCGAGATGAACCGACCGCAATGATTCAACTTGCTCCGCTCGCTCATGACATCACTCCCGCGCAAATCTCCGCCACGCCCCAGAGAAGCAACGTCCAAAAGGCCGTGAGCGCTACGAGAGTCACCGCCCATATTCGGATGAGCGGCCAATTGAAGCGTCCCTTCAGCGTCCTGAACATGTGAGCCTCCCCAGTCTCGCCAGCGTCTCCGCCCGCTCTTTGGCCCACTGATCACGACGCCAGAGGTACCGCCCAATCCGCCATTCGGCGAGGAGGATCAGAGCGAGGGCCGCAATTCCAGCGAGACTCATTGTCCTAACCACCATGTCTTGATGAGCCAACCAAAGCCAACCGAAATTACCGGACTAAGCAAGATCGTGCTCAGGCCGTTCCCGACCACAGTCCAAATGTCGGCGGTTTCGCTCTTCGTCTCGCTGGCTGACAGGCCTTTGAGCAAAAGGCCAGTGAAGCAGGCTATCCCGAATGCTTGAGCCGCTGTCAGGTAAGGCAAGTGGAATAAGGGCGCAACGAACCAGCCCCAGAGGATTTTGAGTGCCCAACCCTTGATCAGAATTCCGAGAGGCATTGCCAACAGAAGTACAAGGCAACCTACGCCAGCGTCGCGTGGTTCGGTTTTCATTTCGCTGTCTGCTTTCGTTCCCACTCGAACACGCGAGGAAGTTTCACGAGCTTGCGGACAGCGGATGGGCCACCGGGGACCATGAAGGCATGGAGACAGCGGGGGTGTTCGCTGAGGTGCGCCATCTCGTAGAACCAACGCATCCACCCTTGATGCTCTTCGGTCTTGCGGGACATCCAGAACTCTCGCGCCGTTTTCCCGCGCACGAACCGCCGACCTTCCTTGCAGGCGTACTGCTTCCTCAACCACCGCATGAACGCAAGCCGCTTGCGCTTATGCTCTGCCGTCTCGGTTTTGATACTCATTTCGCAACCTTCGCCTTGGCCCAGCCCATGTACGCGATTGCCCCTTCGGTCGTCATGCGGCCCGCCTTGCCCCGCCCGGAGGGGTCCAGAGGATCTGCCGTATATGCTCCCGGACGTTCAACTCAACTTCCTCACGGGGGATTCCGAACTCCCTAGACAGCGGGCGCTCTTTGTCGCCGCGAATCCAGCGTTGAGCCAGCCTGTATCGGACCTCCGGTATTAGAAGTCTTGTCGGGGGCTTGCGGGGTATTGATCTACCGCCTTCAACAACCTGCAAGTGGTGGCCCTTGAAGCTCATCGTGATCTCCTTTAGAATTTGGCCTTGTTGGACAGGCGCTCAAGACACGCGACGAAAGCAGGATCGGCCATGCAGCGGTCCGTGATGTACTGGCCCTTCGTGGTTTTGTTCTCTGAGGCCATCACGTCAATCGCGTGGTCGATGTCATCGCGGAGCATCAGGTTGACCCTGTGCGCGTCCGCAACCTGTGTTACATTGGTGCTGCCCGTGTCGTGCATAATGGGAATATAGCACCACGGTGGAACGGTTGCAAGGTTAAAATGCACCACGGTTCCAGATTTGAGGCTATATGGCTGATAATGGTGGAAATATAGTTGCGCTAACGGTTCGGTTTGATTGGGCCTTACACGATGAGCTTGAGGAGCTGGTCCGCGCAAAGAGAAAACAGCGCATCAAGACCAACATCAACAGCGAGATCCTGGATGCGGTTCGCCAGAAACTTCAGAATTCAAAGGGAATCCAATCCTTGCAAACTTCCACACTACGCGATAAGATGCACCCAGTACCGAGCGTAACGGTACTAGGCCAAGGTGATGCGGCATCCATTAATAGCGGTTCCGATACCGACTCCCCGGCAGATTCCCTCCGAGAGGTGGAAAGACTTCGCCGCACGGCGGAGGCTGCTGAACGAGATACGGGAAAGCCTGGATCGCATGGAAAGGGCGTGGGAGATCGAAAGAGACGCGCTGGTGGGGATGCTACTTGACGGCGCGGAGATTGAAAGGGAATGAGTGAACCAGCGAGGAGCGGGAAAGTGAAATCCATATTACTGACGGTGTGCGTGCTGGGGCTGGCGCTTCAGGCGCGGGCGCAGCCGATAGCGGGCTTCAAGGGAGTTCAATACATGCGCCCCGCGACTGGCGACCAAAAGGCCACCACGGTCAAGGGGAACCTGGTGGTAGACTCAAATGGCATCGTCTTCAGCGGTGGCAAGAATACCACCTTGACCATCCAGAAAAGCGCAATCAAGAGCCTACTCTATGAGCGCAGCGCGAAGCCGCGCTATGGGGCTGGTCTGCTGTTGGCGTGGCCGCTGCTTTTCACCAAGAGCAAGGCACATTGGCTCACAGTACAGCACGAAGGGGGTTACGCCATGTTCCGGCTGGACAAGGGCAACTACCGGCAGGTGCTCGCAGTGATTGAGGCGGCGACCGGGCTTAAACTTGACAGGCAAGAGGAGCGGTAACGCTCCGCCTCTCCCTCCAGATCACTCGCTATGGCACTCAGGGACGCGGCCACGTCGCGCAAGACATGTGCCCGTAGGTCTGGGCGGTCGCGCAGGCGCACGGCCTCATCAAGTCGCTTGTGTGCGGCGCAGAGGGCGGCCATGGCCTTCTCTTCGGGAAGGCTCATGCGGCCTCGGGCGGCTCCGTGCTGTCGAGCCAGCGTCCCAGGTAGTCCGCCAAGCTGGACACTATCGGAATAGCCCGGTCTCCGGTTACCCCGGCCGGATCAAACGCAACGCCTTTGAGTCTAGCGGTTATCTCGGGCAATGGTACGCCGTGCTGGAGCGCCAGCGTCACCACGTCAGCCAGGACATGCAGTAGGCCGCGCTCAACACTTCCTTGCTTGTTGCAGTTTAGCTGGAGCCGGATGGGTTTGGGGCCGTCCCAGCTCAAAACAGCGTAGCATGTCAACCCCCCGTTACCGTCTGGAAGATGCAGGCGTCTAGTGATGCCCGGAAGTGTTCCTAATTTCAATTGTTCGTCCTCAGTCATGGTGTGACTTTCTCTCTTAGGCTCGGCAGCGCGGGCCACACCTTAATACGGCTGATGGTGCGCCCCGTGGGGTATCGCCGGATCGAGCAGATAGCGTGGATCTTGGTTCCCAACTGCCCTACTCGGTCCCAGTCGGTATCGGACGGGGATCTGTCGTCAGAATAGGTGCTGGCCCACGGATGGCTGTGAATCTCCCCGAGGCAGTCAAGGCCGAATTTCTTCCCTACCAGATCCCCGCGAGCAAACCACATATTGCAGTTTTTCGCGGAGATCCCTTGGTGCGTACTGCGGAGTTCCTGATTCTCGGGGATGAACAGCCCGGCGATGTTTATCGAATCGCCGTCAATGAAGCCCAACAGAACGGCGAACGCTTCGAGGGGGAAAAGGCGCTTGGCCTCTCGCTTGTAATGATCCATCAGGCGACGGCTGTAGGTGATCTTCACCGTTCACTCGAGATTCGCAATCACCCATTCCGCCAACTTCCACCCGGCCCAGAGACAGAGTATTCCGCCGGCCAGATACGCCAAAGATTCAAGGTTTCGCATGGTTGTCCCCTGCCAGCCAGTAGAAATTGACCATACCCATTCGCGTCCCCCTCATGACGCGCTTCTTTCCTGTTCGCATTGCCCCGGTAGCAACAAACTGGCGAAGCTGGCTGTCCGCGGTCTGGCGCCCCACGCCGCAGTGATCGGCGTAGAACTTGAGCGTGAAGGCGTCATTCGGGATTTCATCGTCAACCAATCCACAGGCGGCCCTGAGTGCGTCGAGTTTGGCGAAGGGCGATTCTGCCAACCGTGGGTTAGTCCCAGTCGAGCGAGTCAATCCAGTCGTCGAAGTCTTCTTCATGTGCGTTCACTTGAGGGTAATTTCCCATTTTCCGTCTCGATATAAAATCACGCGGCCCATCATGGTCCCAGACGGCGACATGGCCGACACTTCCGCGTAGGAGTTCCAGTAGTCAAGGAAGCTGGAGGACATTAAGCCCGCGATCTTCTGAAGTGTTATCTTTCTGCCCGCGCGCCGTTGTCTCCAATCGAAGAGCACTAGAGAATCGTGAAGGTGGCCGACCATGTACACGTCGCTATCAGCCTGCGACATGAAACGATGCAGCATTTGAGCCTTCGCGCCCTTTGTGCGAGCGCCGCCAGTCCCGTGCCAAAGCGACACCTTGAGCGGGGCGCTTGATCCGAAGCACAGATCGATGAGCTGCACGCCGCGGCTATATGGGATCTGGAGGTCTTCTGCGATCTGTGCCCCGCTATCGCCGTAGGTCTTGCAGGTGCGTCTCTCGTGGTTGCCTCCCACGTAACCCAAGATTCGGCCCTTCGATGCAAGGGGCTCCAGCAGTTTAACAACGCCCTTGACTTGCAGGCGCGGTTCCTTGGTGTTCTCGTAGGGGCTGGCTATACTCAGGACCGTGGCAGCGTCAATGATGTCCCCGCCCAAAACACAGAATCGGTTGGGGCTGGATAAGATCCAATCGCGGTATCTATGAAAGGTATCCGTCTTGAAGTTTCTCGCTCCGTACTGTAGATCGGTCAGATGAGTCAGTTCAATTTGAGACGGCGGGCGGGGAAACCTCTTGCGGTCCTCGAAATCATAGGAGACGTACTTTATTTCGTCTTCGATCTCCTGATTGATCTGGAGACGGGGTGTCACCAACTGGTTGCGGAGTCGGTCTATTTCCTTCCAGTCGATGCTTGGGGCATCTTCCATTGGGTCCTTTCGGGTTTTGTGCACCAAACTTCAAATTTCTTGACCTATCGTGTCCGTGTTATGTAACGTGGCCGTGGGACATTCCGCCTCCAGGATTGGGGTGTCAACTTATTGCGGATCTGGAACTATATTGGATAGAAACGTCGGAAGGGAAGCGCAGTTTCCTTTCAGCAAATGCTGAAATTCCCCGTTTCAGTGAAAAAGTGTGGTTAGGCTGTACCGCGCGGCCGTCCCGCGCGGCCGTCCCGCCTCCAGGATCATCTCCTGAATCACCTGGCGGATCTTCGCCCCTTGCGCGGCGCGGCCCACCATCCAGACGGGCTCTAGGCGCTCCAGCAGTAGGCGGAGGGTGGGAACGTCGATGACGGGCTTTATCGCTGCCATTCGCGCCTTGACGTTCTCGACGCGCTGAGATTCGGAGATTCGGGACGGGGGCATGGGGAGTGCAAAGGCCGCCACTTGACGGCCCAAGATCCTTTTCTACACTTGGCAGATAGGTCTATTTGAGTTGTCAAGTAGTCCTTGACAACTGAATTGCCAGAGGCGCGTATCGGGGAATTGCGGTCCTGATCGCAGATAGCAACCTGAACTCGGGGCCCCCAGGACTGCTGGACTTACCTCCGTATCGGTCGCTTCCCCGCATACACGCTCCTGGCAAACCTTTGCTGGCGTGCAGGACTCGAAACCTACTGCATCGTGGGCTCCGGTTGGCACTCCGGCTTCTACCGTTTAAGCCAGCCACGGCACCCCAGTCACCGCGCACGATACTTATGGGTTCAGTGTGTCCATCCACACCGCCGCCAGCAAGCTTGCTATATAGAGTCCGACAGGAACAACGCCTTCTCAGCCGCGCGCCGCCGCACGAGGCCGGAAAGCTTGATCGGCTTCCCGGTCTGCGGGTCGGTGCCGTAAACCCAGCGGTCGAACTGCTCCGCAATCTGCTCGGAAGGTAGGCCCTGATTCAGCCAGCGGAGTAGGGTGCAGCCAGTGTCGGTGAACTTCGCGCCGCCCAAATTGAAAACGAAGGATACCAGGGCGTCATGCTGGCCCTGTGTGAGCGGGACATGTACGCGCCCATCAATGATGCTCTCAGCGGTGCCTACGTCCTCACGTAGCCACATCTCCGCCTCTTCTGGCGTGCAGGGCGGGTCCGTGAGACTCACCCCGTGGGTGTGGCCATACCCTTGGCTCGGAAGGCCCGAGGGGCAAAGGTACGGCTCTAGCTTCAGAGACTCAAAGGAACGAATCAGGTCGTAGCAGGCGGGGGAGGCGGTCACGGCTTGGGCTGTCCACTGACATTGAAGGTCTTCGACAACATCAGTCCGCCACCAGTGAGCACGCCGAACGCGGCGAGGTATTCCTGGAGGCTTACCATCTTCATGAGAAACGCAGCGGTAACGGCCAGCACCGCAACGCCAGCTACTACGGTCGGCCAACTCTTAACGAACTGTTCCATCTTTGTCCTCTTTCTCGAATTCCAGAGTCATCTTGATTTTCGTGCCCGCGCGCAGTTCCTTGACGGCTTCCTTGAGTAGCTGAATCCACGCGCGGACATTTTGATCTAGGTCTTGGACCGTCTTGCGGCCCGCTTCGTCGAAGGCGGCCATCAGAGATTCCTCATGATATTGAGAAGCCACACAGCCGCAACGGCAAAGCACGCCGCAATGCCAGCCACGAATCCGGCGAAGAACCAGAGCGCGTGCACAGCTACCACCCCCAGCCGAAGAGGCAGCCTGCGACTACTTGATACCCGGCACCATTCCCCACGCTGGACTTCAGGAAGCGCACGTTGGGCAAAATGCGGAACTCGCCCACCTTAAAAGCCGCCATCCCGCCGGAGTTCCAGGCCCAGCCTAGATTCGTGCCGGTCCAAGAGACGCCAGCCGAAGTTGGAACGAGAATATCGACGCCCTTGATCGTGAATACCTTCTGGGCGATTCCGGCCCCGATATTGGTTGTCACCACGAATGGCTGCACGGATGCCGGGAGAGCATCGACCACCGTGAAGGCGTAGGTTCCGTTACCCGCCACAAGACGTGCCCACAGGCCCGTACCTGCGACCTTGGGAGAGCCGCCGGGATTGTAGGACACCCCAACTGCGGCAATGTTGGAGGCTTGCCCGAACATCAAGCCAGCCGTAATCAGAAACGATGCTACAAGTCGCATATCAACCTTTCTACTGCAAGAAAAATGTGGTATTTTTTTCTTGCATCACTCCAGCCAGCCGCGCTTTCTGGCGACCATGTAAGGATTCGTGCGGGCACCCCAAAGCTTGTGATAGATCCACTCCCAGGCGTGCCCCAGCGCCAAGAGAGCACCCTGCTGTGGGCTGAATCGGTCAAAGTCCAGTTCAAGGAACTCCCGCCCCCCGATCTGGTCCCGATGAAGATTCACTTGCGCGCCCCAGCGATACCGCAAGCCATCGGCGCTCCCGCGTTCGCGCCAACCTCGGACCACAGTGGGGTAGCCTAGCGGCTGGTGGCCCTTCCGGGAGCCAAGAGTCCAGCGGTCCATCATCAGGTCCGCCCAATCCACTGCGCGCTGAGTGCACCGTAAATAGCAGCGGTCAGATTGCGCCGGGGGATCGTCCAGAATAGCGAGAGGCGGAAAGTCCGCCTCTGCCAGCCAACAGCGGGCATTGGCCTTCATTCGCTCGACGGGGGAGAGTTTCATGGCTACGCGAAGGGCCAAGTGAGCGGTTTCAGGGGGACGGCCACCGGAGGGTCCACGGCGGGCACGTTGGCGGGAACTTCCGGGGGCGCGTTCAAGTCAATGCCCTGACCGGCAGCCGTCTCCCAGAACGCCTTCAGTCGCTCAATGTACTCCAACAATTCAGGCCCCCCGCTTACGGCCGTCCTTGCTGAACCCTCTAATGCTATTAGGTTTTCCTGCTGCCATGCCAGCCGCGCGGAAGGTGTTATGACACCGTTCAGTGCATCGGCAGGAGTCTGCCCCATCTTCAGGGCCGCCTCTCTCATTGGATAGGTAATCAGGAGTTGCACCCCGCTATAGCACAGATACGGAATGCTTCCAGGCGACCAGTCGAAATAGGCTGCCGGGTCCTTCACCTTCGCGGCGGCCAGGATACCGTCATAGAACTTCTGTGTATCGGGCGCGAGTGGCCCGAAGTTTGGATCTCTGTTTGCGATCATAGTAGTCTCCTTTACGCTGGCGTTCCAGGGTCTGGGATCACCGGCAGGCTATTAGCTACATCTTGCAACGCGCTGGCCACCTGCACGAGATTGTCCGCAATCGTGTTGACGCGCGATTGAGCGGTCGGGTCCACAGATGCCCTAAGTGCTTCGTTCTCAGCTTTCAGGTTGACGACCCCGGTTTGAATTTTTGGCACACTCACAGCCAAAGAGGCTGCGGCGGATTCTAAGGCAGACAAGTCAAGTTCCATCTTAATCCTCCAATATAAGTTCCATAACCACTTCATCGAATTTCCACACCAACCGCTGCTGTGGCGGGCAGTTTACCGCTGTCGCTTACAACCACATCAAACGCGTACGATCCAACAGTGGTAGGTATTCCACTGATGATTCCGTCGTCTACCTCTTGAGTCAATGTCAATCCAGGCGGAAGGGAATTCGGGGGATCGATGCTCCAGCGATAGGGACGAATTCCGCCTGTAGCGGTAAGAATTACATGAAACGGCTCACCCACTTTTCCAGCAGGCAATTCCGTGGTTATGATGACCAACTTCTTCTCTATCGCCACGCGTACCCAAGTTCCGTTGTTGTCAGTATCGTTTGCGAGACATAGGTAGTATGCATCAGACAGCACTACCCCGGCCAGATCGTTCCCCTCGCAAGGGGACCCTAGTTCTGGGGGTGGGACGCGCACAATCCAGTGCAGAACGTTGCGCCGGTCAATATCCAACAGGAGGGAGTCGAACCCTGTAATGGGAGAGAATGTGATACTGCCCCCGGGCACCAGTGTTTTTCCAGGGATGCCGGGACCGCCCGGCTTTAGGCTCCAGATTCCATCTGAGGTTCCGGCTGGATCAGGGTCGATCTGAAACTGGTTAGGGTTCGGCTTGAAATACCAGTAACCTCGCTTCAGGTTGTCGTAGATTGGTAGGCGTAACCCGACAAACGGCCCGATCTTCTGCTGCGAAACCAGCAGAACACCGGTAGAGATCAAGACGGCGATGATGAGCCGCTTAGTCACGCTTCGGGAATCTTCCCGCCACTGGGTCACTCATGTGATCGGCCGATGAAGTGCGGAGGGTGCTAAAGTGGGGTTGATCGTCCCAGGCATCGCGCGGCGAAAACCGTTTCTCCCGGCCACTCGCGGGGAACTGTCCACCAGGAATCCCTTGGCACCGCAGGCATATCATTAAGGTTCCTACGGCATTGATCCCGAGTCGTATCCCGCCGCCTTCCACTGAGCATATGTGTAGTTCGTGCCATTCAGATAGGCAAACTTGTTTGAGTTGAACGCTTGAAACACGTTGTTTGTCGCTGCCACTGTCGATCCTACCGACGTGTAGAGCGCCCACACACGGAAGCCTGTATTATTGATCGTATTCCCGGATGCCGTCAGGGCTGTGACCGCGCTCGTTACCCCTACGGTAGACCCGACGCTACCCACTCCGATACCACCGCAGAATGAGTTCATCATGGTAATCGTGAGCGGTGTTGCGGATGGAGCATAGATGCAGTTGTTTGTCTGAACGGTGCCACCCAATTGCAGGGTGGCACCTGAAATTATTAGAGGCCCCGGACCGGTTATCTTGACTAGGCCGTTCCCCCCACCATGGCCGACGAATGTTCCCCCGGTAATTGTGGTGAAGATGTTGCTGGTGACGGCTTCTAGAACATTTGTGGCCGTGCTGTTGGAAACCAGCGAGCCGTTCCCAGCGTCCGAGTACGCTGCCGCCATATTAGATACTGAGCAGTCGTAATAGGAAATCAGCCCAACATCACCGCCGTTTACTCCGTGCATTCCAAAGGCCCCGACCGTGGCGCTGTAGGCCGAAAGTGCTACGGTGACATTGTGAAATTCGGCTGGCTTGTCCGTCTCTGTCCCGCTATTGATGACCTGAAGGATCGCTGCACCGTTGGGTCCGAAGTATGCCTCGTCTGCCGAACTGCTATACATCCAGACGGGAGCGTTGGCAACCATATTGTGTTTTGATCCCTGACTCAAGCGACTGTTATAGATGCGCCCACCACCTCCTCCCAGTTTCATACTCCCATCAAAGGCGAAATTCCGCGTTGTCCAGATGCCGTTGACGGTGAGGCCGTAGCGGCTCGTGTATATCCCCGAGCGGATGTAACTGTACTCATGGAGCGTCCCGCTGGTCGCGGGATCGCTGCCGTCGTTCGGGCGCAGGTAGACCGTGGACGGGTTCGTTGCGCCGCCGTTAGCATCTTGAGCCACGTAATACGCCCCGGCCCCGGCGGCGTCACAGAGCGCCGTAGACGCCACCCACGGCACAACAGCGGCGTCTTCCCAGACGTTTATCCAGCCGGGAGCGCTCGTGTCCACGGGCAACGACGCTTGATAGCACGTTCCCTCACCGCGCGGCTGCGACCACGCAAGGGCTGAAATCGAAACCGCTCCGTCGAGCACCGGGAGATTCGCCCCCGCGCCGTATTGCTGGATGGTCATGTAATCTCGCGGAGCCGTCGCCATCTCGTGCCACACGGAGTCTCTGTGCAGGTTCCACACCGAACGCGGAGCCGCTGTATCCACCGTCATCAAATGAGCGATGGTCAAGAATGGAGTTGTGGGGCTTGTGCCATCATTGGCGTCGTCCCCCACGATGCCATCAGCGCAAGGAGAACAGTTCGCCACGTAGTACGCGGGGGGCTCGCTGGTGATGATCGGTGCAAGGATCTGGGCCAGCAAGATGATGGGGGTAGCGAGGATCATTTCCACGCTCCCCACGTCCAGTAGCCCGGCGTGCCGATGTTGCCGGGAGTCTTTTGGTTGTTGTGCTCGGCCAAGATCCAAGAAGAGGACAGCGCCGCTCCTACGATCCGAAACTCATCCATGTTGCCAGTGAGGTAACCGCCGATTGTGCCACGGTTGTTATTCGCTCCGATGGCGAGTTCTCGCGCCGCCGAAAACGTGATGGCGTTCGCGTTAATCGACCCGGCAGGAGTCATGCTCTGAGCAGCCCCGTCGAGATACCCCTGTATAGCACTTCCCGCCCGAACGAAAGTGATGTTGTGCCACCCCCCGTCAAACAGATTAGGGGCCGCGCTGACATAGTACGAGTTGATGATTGAATTCGCATCGTCCCGGATTTGCATCTGGATTCGACTCGATGTTGCGATGAAGACTTGGACGATACCAGCGGAGCCTGTTTGGATCGCCCCCGCGAAATAAGTGCCAGAAGTATTCGTAGGGTTCTGCGTCCAGAACGAGATCGTAAAATTCGCTGGAAAGTTCTGATTGCTATTCAGCAGCAGGTTTCCGCTGCCGTTGAAAGCGATGCCACCATCAACCACCCCAGCTACCGCAGCATTACCTGTGCCACCAGGATTCGCGTTGTTCGCTCCGAGAGAGTCCAGGCTGGTCAGCGTGGTGCCGTTCGGCAGATGGTAAACGCCCATGTACTCGGACGCCCACACGCCTGACGTTCGTGCTGGCGGTGCTGCGTTCCCGACTGCAATATGGATCGTCCCCGAGGCTGTGTACGAAAGCGTGCCGATGTAGATCCATGCGGTTCCAATCCCGTTGGTGGTGTCGCAGACTTCGATCTCGGAAGGAATCTGCGTGGTGAGCGCCGCGTCCGCAAAGAACAGCACATCCGCGCAAGTGGCGGACTGTACATAGCCATCCGCTGCCAGCTTCATGTTGGCGTGCGACCACGACACCAGAGCCGGGAATCCCGAGGAGTTGGCGGTCCCGTTTTTCGTGTAGTCGTAGGTCAGAGCCGCGCAATGGGCGTATGCACCGCAGGGAGCAGAGCCGCCCGCCATGATGGGGACAAGGATCTGCGCACTGAGGCCCCCCGCGCAGAACAGCGCCACGCCAAGCGCACATGCCCGAGCTAGTTGTTTGTCCACGTTCCCTTGCCCACGTAGCCGACGTACTGCCCTACCGCCTGCCCCACCACGCAGGCCGCATCGCCGAGAGCCCCGCCGCTCACGAGCGTTCCCGCCGCTGTGCCGTTCGCGCCGTCGATATCCATGGACGTGCTGGCGGGGAGTTGCAGGGTGATTGCGCCTGACTTCCCCACGGCCTGCCGAAAACACATCTGCAAGCCCACGGTCGCGGCGGTGATCGCGGGGAGGTTGTACGTCACCGCCCCGGCATTGTTGTTCAGGTAGAAGCCGGTCGCAGCGGGGCTGATTGGACTAGAGGTTGCAATCGCCAGGGGGACAATGACACCCGCCGTGGCGTTAAGCACCGTAGTCCCGATCTTTAGATTCTTCCCGGTGATCGTTACGTCGGTGGCGTCCTCGCAGACGGAACTTTCGGAGAGGATCTTGCCCGTTGCGTCCAACTTGGGAATGCAGCCTGCCGTTGCCGATGCGGGGCCAACGACATCCCCGACTCCACCAGATCCGCCAGTAGGCACGGGCGCAACGCTCTCCTTCGGCAATTGCCCGAAGGCCAGAGAGATGCACAGAAGTAGTAGAATCGCAGCACGTTTCATGTTAGAATTCCCTCCACTTCACGTTGATGATAGCCGTGCCGGTGATTGCGGCCGTGCGAATGCTCACGTTCTGCCCGGCGAGCAAACCAATGTCCTTCAGGTCAAGTTGCATGGTCCCGCCAGTAGGAACCACCAACCTGGAGAGCACAGTTCCTACGCCGACATTGCTAGATCGGTAGGCAATCGCCGTGGACGTGGCGTTGCCGGTGACGACGCGGCTCGCGACCGCTGTCGCGGTGGCCGCCGTTCCGTTGCGCTCCACGGTGATCTCGCACTGCACTGAGCAGTACACCGCTGCCGAGTCCATCTGCGCGTTGCGAACGCCCGCAGTAGTGGGAAGTTGCACGGTGATGGTTTGCGCGGCAGCGACAAGCGCCTGGCTCCACTCAGCCGTATAGATCCCCCGCGCGTTCTGCCCGAACGCAGTCACCGCGAAAAGCATCAATATCAGAAGTCGTTTCATGGTCACTCCTTCAAATCATCAAATTGAATCCAGGCGTTCCGAGCATCAGCGATCCAGCCTCAGCCATTAGCGCGTAGGGCGCCGCACCACCGCGCAGTAAGGCGCACAGCGCCTTCACTGCTGCCAGGGAGGTCATACCACCCGGAGGATCGTTGGCGAAGTCCCACGCGGGCGCTACTACACTCCAGTTGCCCACTGCGGTGCGCGTCCAAGAGTTGATTACCTGCGGATCGCCGGGAGCGTTGGAGGCGTACATTACGACCTTGCCCGCTTGACGGCCCACTCCAAGGCAGCGGCATCAAACTCGCCTGCTGATTGCAGCGAGATGGTGTCTGAGGACCACACAGGAGCCGACAATGGAGTTCCGGTCCACATGGCCAACGGCGGATCTTCCTCGGTGTCAGCCATCAGTGCGAAATTGAGCACCGCGCCGTTGACTGCGAGACGGCTCGGACGCGGGGTGATGGCGTTGACTAGCGAGCCGGGCGCGCTGAAGGTCCCATCACTAGCGATCTGCGTATACTTCACGTCCCACATGACCTCTAGCGACTTGCCGAAGATCACATGCGACCTACCTACAGAATCCACGCATAGATTCAAAAGCGGAAGCGCAGCGAAGTCCTCTTCAGGGGTAGGATTATAGTGCGTCCATGCGCCTTCGGAATACACCGATGCCACCAGCCGCCAGCCCGCGTACCCATCAACGATTGACACGTACTGCGTAGACACGAGGACGTAGCTGCCATCGGTGCGCTTGCTCAGCAAATAATCGCGCGTCTCCACTCCGAAGAACTGGCCGAATGGCGTGCCCCAAGTTGCACTTTCGAAGTCGAAGTCGCATAGCAACATCTCGCGCATCAGGTTGCCATCTTCGTTGTTATACCCGTTGTCGTCCGTCGCGTAGGCAACACGGATGGAGTTCGCTCCGGCGACGAAACCGACATCCCACGACGCCTCAAAGTCCAGCGCAATGGCCGGCCCGTTTCCGAAGTCCTGAGCGGTCCATGTAGCGCCGCCGTCATCCGACCGAAAGACCGTCAACTTCGGCAGTGCTGCACCGAATGGATCTATTGGGATCGCGTGAAGGCACATCCAACGCGCGCCGAGCAAGTCGAAACAGTATGCGAAGTCGGGCTTTCCCAATTGGCCAAAGGCAGCCATTCCGAGCGCGTGCCGATAGTAGTAGTTCTCATCTGAGAGAACCGCGCTGATAGCTCCGCCAATCGGATAATGCGCAGTCAGCTTGGCGTCGTTCTCGGCGAAGAATGCAAGGGTCTGAAGCATCAGAGGAATACTCCCTTGAGGTAGAACTCCACGTCCTCAGCCTCACCCGCAAGTACATCCACGCGCAAACGATCACCCTCTACAAACTGAGCTTTGCGGAAGTACGTCCCGGTGTGCTGGCCGATCCCGATTGGAGACTCTACCTGCAAGTGGATCGGTGTTCCGTTCGGAGGAGATGCTTGGTCGAAGAAGATTGATCTCCATTCGCCGACGAGATTTTCCCAAACGCACACGTCAATCTCAACATCCTGCGTCGGTTGCTCTTCCGGCCGGCAAGAAATTCCCCATGTCGCCAGCGTCACTGCGGCGGGAATTGTAAGCGTGGTTGCAAGCACGTCATCTCCGACAGCCAGCGTTCCAGGAAGCAGACAACGCAAAATAAATGGTCGTGCGGCAACATTCGCAATCTGCGTCACAAGGCTGTCGTAAAGAGTCTGCTGGTACTGCTGTATATCCGAGATGATGCGATCTCGGTTACCCACAGCCCGCGTCATATCAGGACGCCAGTTGCCCCAGGTTGCAGTGAACTCCGTGATGGTGTCAGTTCGTTGCCTGATGTTCAGCGTTCGCACCACGAAGGTATCGTTCAAGGCGTGCGAGGCGCTGACTATGGTGAGGTATTGCCCCACGTCCAAGGTCTTCAGAAGCGGGTCATTGCCAATGTCCCCGTCTACGATAGTGCCGTGGCGGTAGGTGATGGACCCGGACTCTTGCGGCAAGGCGTAGAGATCAAGGTAAGCCTGCCCGAATGCGGCACACTGCGCGTTGGTAGTAAGGCTCCGGTCGATGACCAGTTTCTCTTTGATTCCGTAGAGCGCCTGACTGGCCGGGTGCTCAACGGTGGCCGTAGCCCCTGTGTCCACCCCTCCCTGCACGACGATCCTATTGCAGAGCATCGTGGATTCCACGTCGTACTGAGGATTGCGAGTGTACGGAAAGCTCGTGGAATAGTTCGGCGTGTCGGAAAGGCTGAACTGAGCCGGGTTTGTCGGAGACGTGTAATAGTGGAGATCCTTATTGGCGTCAACGTACCACTCAGCGCCCGTCAATTCCGCGATGCGCTGTAGGGCTTCACGTAGTGTGATCCCCTCGAAGGAAATGTCGATGTCTGCCTCGACCACATCGACAGCCGATGTGGTAATCCCTGGAAGGTAGGTTGCGAACAGATCAACGATGACGGCCTGATCTGATGTGGGCGGGCTGGAACCGTAGGTCTTTGTGACCACCACAGAGGCCAGCAGGCTGGCGTAATCCACGCACGTAAGCGTGTAGCGGGCTTCAGTCGGCCCCAGGAGCGCGCGACCGATCTTTGCGACGGTGCCCGTGAAAAGCACAGGCGTTCCGGCCACGTCTCGAATGATGACCGCATCTCCGGGGAGGATGTTCCACGCGGCCGGCGCAAGGTCGATCTGGAAGGAGGCCGTTGAGTTTTTTCCTCCGGACGCACGAGTGATACTGATGCTGCTCTGGATGACCGAGCGAACCGAACCGTCAACCAGGATTTCCAATTGCATTATGCCGCTTGCCCCTGGAGTCTCAACCGCGCGGCGAGCGCATCAGCGAGTTGCGTCAGGAAATCATCGTTGCCGATCACGTTGCCCTGCACCACGATGCTCACCGGAGGGGTTGTACCCATTCCGTTTCTCATCTCAATGAGTCGATCCCGCATGTTCGCGGTGTGGCCTTTGAGCGTGTCCAGTGAGGGATTGATGTACTGCGACCCGAGCAACAACATTTCATCGCGGATGCGTTCGACGGCCTTGACGCCGGGCCCCCACGCCACATCCTCTGCGATCTTGAAAAGCGTTCCCAGGATTCCACCATCGGAGCGACCCCCCAAGTACAACATTCCCACGCGAGTATTCTCTTCAATGCTCCAAAGACGGTCATTGGTCTTCGCCTGCTGGAAGTTCCCGATGAAGCCCGAGATCATGGTTCCGATGGAGCCGATGGCTCCGAGGATTCCGGTCACTGCACCCAGCGTTCCGCTGACCGCGCCCCCAACTCCGCTGACCGCGCCCCCCACACCTCCGGCGGCTCCGCTGGCGGTAGTTGCAACACCGCCAGCGCCCTTGAATACGTCGGCCATCGCGGAGCCGATGCTCTTCAGGCTGTCGAGAACACCACCAAGGCCCTTGCCGCTCAGAAGATCTACAATCGTCGTGCTGATGAATTCTGCGATGGCCTTTTTGGCGGGCGCGATGAACATATCCACGACGGCGATCCCGATGTCCTTGAGCATCCCCTTCATGCGCTCACCGAAACTCATATCGCCGTTGAAGAGCATCGCAACCATGTCGTCGATGGCGCCGCCCACGGACCCCTTGATGGTCGCCCCGAGTTCAGTCCATTTGTTTTTCAGCGGTTCAACGTGGCCCTCCATGGTGGCGAGCTTGGCCTTGGAATCTTGAAGCGCCTGTTCCATCGCAGGAGTCCATTCACCAATAGCTGCCTTGGCGGCTTTTTCGGCTTCTTCTACCTTTACGATGGCCTGCTGAAGCACCAACAGATCATTCGGTGAATCGAGCGCCAGTTGGTTATAGGCCGCTCGCAGATCGTCAGCTTTCTTCTGGAGATCGGCGGTTGTAACGGTGATTCCGAGGGCATCATAGGCTTTACGCAAATCATCGATTCCAGACGCCGCGCGGGAGGACTCCGCAATCTTGTCCAGAAGCTTCTGAGTCTCAGTACTTAACAGAGGCGTGGATCGTGCAAGCTCCGCCATCTCTCGGTCGAGCGCAGCCAGTTGCTCTGTGAGTCTTTTCTCTTCCTCCGCAAGCGCCTTCGCCTTGGCGGCCAGCGTTACTTTCTGCGCCTCAAAATACTTGGCGTTCGAGAGGTCATTCGCCATCTCGGAAGAGAGCTTTTCGAGTTCTTCTTTGAGGGCCTTCTCTGCTTCCTTAAGCGTTTTAGCCTTTTCGGTGGCGGTCTGGAACACCGCGTTAGACCCGCTGAGTGCCTTAGATAGATCCAAGACTCCAGTCTTGGAGAGTTTCGCTCCATCGCCGAATTGTTTTATTGGTCCTGCGGATTTCGTTAGCGCTTTGATGTAGTCGTCAATGGAACCACCTGCTCCCAATGTGGCAGCACGGATCGCCTCAAGGTCGACCTGATGCGCGCCGAAAGCCTTGTTCGTGGTCTTGATCTGGGATTCCAGGGCAGCAATGGCGTTACTTTGCGCCTCTGTGGCCGTCACGCCACGGCTTTGCGCGGCGTACAGCAGGTCGAGTTGCTTGTTAACCGCTTGAAGCTCAGTGACGGCTTTGTAGATCGCCCACCCGGCAATGGCAACTCCGAGGGCGATAGCGGCTGGTGTAAGTAACGGAAGGATGGCTGCAAGACCGGTCCCGCCGCCTAAGAGTGCAACCAATCCGCTCGGTCCAATCAGCAGGCTCCCGATGCTGCTGATGGAAGCCGCGAAAGCTCCGAAGGCCAGAAGTGCGGGGCCAAGCGCCGCCACCGTTGCCCCTATTCCCAGGATCACCGATTGAGTTGCCGTGTTAAGGTTGGAGAACCACTCCGAAGCCCCCTTGATGTTATCAATGAGCGGCTTCAATGCAGCCATCGCGCCTTCTGCGGCCTTGACTAGGGACACCCCAAGGGGTTCGAGCGCCGTTGTCAGGCTATTCTTAAACGTGACCCACTTCTCGCTGAAACTCTCCGTATCCTTAGCGGCCTTATTGATGGTGTCGGTGCTACCCTTGACTGCGGTCTCGAATCCTTCAACCTCTAGTTTCCCAGCACGAATTGCGGTAACAAGATCCAGCCCGCCGCGTTTACCGAAAGCGGAAGCGCCAATAGACAGCGCCTCAGTTTCGTCCTTCGCTCCCTTGATGCGCGCAATGAGGGCGGGGAATCCCTCGGTCGGATCAATCCCAGCCTTCGCCATGTCCAGAATGGCCTTGCGGATTCCCGGCATGGCCTTTTCCACTCCCACGCCAGCCAATTCCAAAGCACCAAACAGCGAAGCGGTTTGCTTGATACTGAATCCCGCCTCTTGCATTGGGGCTGCAAAGGCTACCACCTGCCCCAATAACCCGCCCATGCTGGTATTCGCCTTCACTGCAACGTTGTGTAGGAAGTCAAGCGTGGTAGTCTGGTCTGTTGTAGCAACCTTCCACTTATCGAAAGCTTGCGCGGATGCCACGATAAGCGGTCCAACCTGCTCGCCAGAGATGCGAGCGAGGTTCAACATCGTGGCTGCCATCACATCCAGCGCCGGGCCGGCCAGACCGAGGCGCTGATGAAGGTCGGAGATGGCTGTTGAGGCTGCCTCAACACTTACGGGCAGCGTCGAGAACGCTGTCCTAAAGGATTCCTTCAGACTCTCCAGAGCTGGGCCAGTTTCGCCAGTAGCTGCACGAATGTCGTCAAACGCCTGATCAAATTTTGTAGCCGCCGCAAACGCGAACCCTCCGAGCGCAATGATCGGCGCGGAGACTTCGGCGGAGATAACGGCCCCCGTTCTCATAGCCCCCTTGCCGAAGTCCTCCAACTTTCCGAGGGATTTGTCCAGGTCTGTGGTGAAGCCTTCGATGTCGAGGCCGAGTCGGACTAGAAGCGATTGCAGTACAGTTTCCGCCATTTATGCTACCGCCTTGCTCTTTGCCGCGCCTGCGATTATTTCCTTCAATCCGGACTCTAATATGTCAAGCATCTTCCCGCGTTCCGATTGAACCGCTGGCCGAAACGCGGGTCGCGCGGTGGTTTTCGTCCCGCCGAACTCATAGAGCGTGGCGAGATTCATGCCCACAGTGCGGCCCCTTTGCTCCTTGGTGCCTTTCCATTCGACGTAACCCGGACGATAGGGCTTGCTTCTACCGCGCTTCGGGATGCCCATCAGAGCCGTGATCTTCTTCTCTGTACGCTTGCTTGGGCGCGCGTCCATGAAAAAGTTATCGAGGGTTTCATGCGGCCAATTCGCGGCGATGACGTTGCTCTTGGCTTTGTCGTGGACCACCATCAGCGAATCGCCAATAACCTTGTATGCTTGGCGGGACACCACAACCTCTCCGATGGCCTTGATCTGGGCAGCAAGTTCCTTCAACCCCTTGACTTGGTTCCCGCCGCCCAGAACCGACTTAACTCTTGCCACGTGCCTGCTCTCTGCCCTTGACTGCCGCCGTGAACGCCATCATGTTTGCGGCTGCCGGGTGCATCCTCGGCTTGTCTATCTCCAGAGCGTTAGGCCCATCCTGAAACTTGAAATAATCCAGCGGCGACACCGGTTTACCTTTCTTGTTGTGCGCGTTGACGTACTGAGCCGCCGCCAAACCCGCGCGATAATTCGCCAGCACATCGTTGCGCCGCGCGTAGAATAGCGCCTCGATTTCGCGGGGCGTGTAGAACCAGAACTCATCGTCCGTCAGGCCCAGACACGCCCTGCAATCGGCCCAGTATTCTAGCCAGTCGCCGTCTCCGGGCTTGGAGCGGCGACCCTGGGAGGGCGCTGGAAGCCGTGGGCCTCTTTCATTTCGCTGAACTTTTTAGCCAGCGCCTCCATGTCCCCCGGCATGATCTCGCAGTATTCCTCCAAGGTCATCTCGCCGCGGTCCTCATCGGACCAATAGAACATGCCGATTAAAACGTCCACCCCAGAGACTTCCAGTTCTTCTCTCCGGAGCGCTTTTGTGGCCTTTTTTGCCGCCGCCGCGTTGTAATAGAAGTGGTGCTCCCGGCCATCCAGGAGCACCATCACAAAAGGATCGACCACATGTGTCATGGCGTCCTAGGTGATGATCGACGCCACCGGTGTGGTTGCCGGGACGAGGTTTGCACTGTACAGGAGTTCCAGGTCCATCTCCTGAAGCCCCGCGATGGGAGTGCTGACGGCAGCCTTCTTGACGACCGCATCGAGAGTCCATCTCAGGAAGGTAGTGCCCGCCGCGTTCGCCGGTACCTCGATATAGAAGGTGGTGACTGTCTTCGCGGCCTGTCGGGTAATCATGTCCAAGTGGTAAGCGTCCGAAGCGTCGAAGAGGAGCTTCGCCGTGATGTTGGGGATCTTGTTCAGCCCCAGCGTGTAGGTGTGATCTCCGCCGCTGCCGTGGCAGGTGTTCTCCAGTTCGTCTGCTTCCTTCGCGGGAACCTGCGGAATGTCGAGCAGAGGTTGCAGTCGGCATGTAACCGGGGGGCTTGCGTCATTCACATATGCCAGCTTCACCCCGTCGCCAAGCAGTCCAGGAAAGTCTAAAGCCATGGTGTGTTCTCCTTCGTTTTGGTGGGCCGCAGACGTGCCTACGGCCCGTGTTGATGCGTTTTGATGCGCTGCTATGGGCCGGGTCGAGCCGGCCAGTGAAGAGAGCCGAGCTTCGCTAAGCTAGCGATTCGGTCACTCGAAAATCCATTGCCCAGTGATGAACGCCACCCGTCTCGTCATTCTTCCCGAGGTAGCGCCCGTCCATGTACGAAACCTTGATACCCTCTGCCGTCGTGACATGCCCCATGATGTCGCGGATTACGTTCGCCACAGTGTTGCAGCTCGCCATACTGCTACCGAAAATCGAAACCTGATAGAGCCAAGACCGACCCGTGACAAGGCACCCGTGCGCGTGCATGGGGTCCTCGGAAATAGGGAAGTGAATCACATAGGGGAGCTTCAAGTTCTGCCAGTTTCCCGGCGGCTTGATGTTCTCTGGGGCCACAACTTCAGTAGGTGGTGAACCGTAGGCTGGGAGATTGTCCGCGAGCTTTTTGTAGAAGGCTTCCGTGACGGTCATTTCACTTTGGTCAAATTACATACCCGAAAGAAGATCGCCAGGCAGAGACACCAGGTCGCCAGCGAAATGCTTCCGCGGGACAACAACCATAAAGAATATGCGAAAGCAGCGAAAGTCCCGATAGAGAACAGTACCTTCACGATGAGTTGCGCAACGATCTTGCTCGCTTCTTCCGTAGTTTTATCCTTCATTCGACCAACTCCTTGCAGATCATCACCACTTGCCGCTTTCGCTGGTCAGGGTCTTCGGCATCCAAGATGTCCAAGATCCGGGTTCCCCACAGCAGCCGGTCCGCGCGCGCGATAGGAACGCCTTCCTGATACCGGATCGTCACGCGGAAGCGAGCCTCAGCCCATATCTGCTGCATGGCCTCAAGTTGGCGGCCCTGTAGCGCGTCTATAGTGGCCCAGAACGGGCCGTCTACGTCAAGGGTCCAATCCACCACGTCTGCGCCGTCGGAATTCTGCGCGGTGATGGTCTTGCGTTGCACGGTAACACGGGACCGCAAGGCTCCCGCTCTCATGGTTTCGCCCCCGCTATTGGCTCGAAGCACATCCGAGCCCAGCCGCGCCTCAGTAATCCCGATACGATTGGCTGCTTCCAGGTTGGAGGGATCTCGTCGCCCTCTACTAGGGCCAGCCCGTCGTGCTTCACAGGCCGCACAAGGCGGTAGACCTTTCGACCGGCGCTAGACCACCGGCACCAGTCCCAGAGATGCGCCTTGGTCATCGGGTAGCGCAGAACGGCGCCTCCCAGCGCGCGTTGCCAACCACGATCCGTATAGAGATCGCTGAACGTGGCCCAAGGTTCGATGGGCACGCGGTCCAGTAGGAAGACCGGGATGGACGGCTTTACCCATCCGGTTGTGACCGAGTGCTGCCGCATCCAGGTCTCCCAACCCCAGTACTTTTTGATTACGGCCGGCAGGGGTTTGCCGTGGAATAGGCTACCCCGCGCGATAAACAGGCCGTCGCCTTCGATAGCGGGCTGGTAGGAGTACGGCAAATCGCCGGCTAAGCCCCGCTCTTCCAGACACAGGACCTGGAGTTCCGGGTGACACTCTAGGATG